>ONZU01000371.1_pt1 | contig 45557 bp, 44 predicted proteins | sample 1671161 | NCBI WGS metagenome assembly ONZU01 (sample SAMN06348128, study PRJEB24527) | human gut metagenome | biome: human gut; feature: ankylosing spondylitis patient; material: feces | host: Homo sapiens | place: China | collected 2015-10
AATTAAATATGATAGATGTTTATGGTTTGTAATACTACCTTATTTCCCGATGCAGCATATTTACATCACTGATTATCAGTGACTATTCATTTTAATCGGTACAACCTCCGTTTTAACAAGTACACAGAATGTAGGGACAAATGCAAATCATTGTATTTCATAGCTTTGCATATACGTGTTGTACCGCCTCTTTTCAGTCCTTTTGTAGAATGTCCGTTATCAGTTTCAACGTGTTGAATGATAGGGCTTTTCCGTATGGATGTTACAGAACGCTTGTTGAATACAAAGATAATGCTTTTCTTGGAATTTCTGCGGTTTGCGGTGGGATTTTTGCGTTCTGATTATTTGGGGGGACTTGATTCGTTTGAAAAAGTGTAGCGAAACCGTATTATTCGTTTGAAAAAGTGTTTGTATGCCATAAATGGTACACTTCTATTCGGGGGAGACCATTATATCCTATCGGGTATAATTCCGCTTTTTATTTCAATATTATACCCGAAATGGTATAAATCAATAAACTTGGCTGAACTCCATAATGTCGAGCATCTGATATAGTATTCCGTCAATAGCGGAATGCCAACTTTGGTGAAAATGACCATAATACCAATGGCTCACCGAGTGGTTGTTGGTTTTGAGATGGTTAAGAAGCATATCCATTACTTCTCTTTCAAGTTGTACATCCTCAAGAAGTAATGGATCGTTCTCTGCCCATTGATTGAGGTTGCTTTTTAAGAATAGCTCACAATGTGATGGCGCGGTATGTGTGACAACTGTATCAATTAAGAAATCTGCACTGATGGTGTTTATCTTATCAGCGTCGTAAACAGGAACTTCATTCTGCCAATATAAATTGCGAGGAATATCATTTTCTTGCGACTCATTGGAGTGAACACGATATTTCCGTTTGTTCCATTCATTTATGCGATAAATACGGTCAATAGAGATAGCTCCACCTACACAAAGGATGGTATGATTGCAGGCTTGAAGAATAGTATAATCAGGAACAGCGATGAAGCGTTTGTAGTTGAATGTTGTTCCATCGAAATAAGCAGGATTATCATGATTGCCACGCACAAATACAATCCAATTGTTGGCTTGATTCATTCTCTTGGCATTTCGTCTAATCATTTGCTCATAGTATTCTTTCTTTTCAAAGCCAAAACCACAATCCCCAGCAACAATCAATAGGGTGTCCGTCAACTTATATTGAATGCAGAGTTTGAACACTAACTGATTAAAGTCTCCATGAATATCCCCCGAAACAATGATTGTCTTGGCTTCGGGAAAAGATAGTGAGAATGCATTGCTATAATTCATCTTATGTTCCTGTTAATAGTACTTATAGATAGAATTAATCTTCGCCAAACAACCCTTTTTCTTTCCACACCTTGATTTCCTTGTCAAAATCAGAAAGATATTCTTTGTCTTGAATCAAGCGGAATTTGTCATATTCTGCGTATGCTTTTTCTTTCGCTTGTTCTGCGGAAATAGTTCCGGCATCATTCAAGGTGTCATATTTGTATAAAGTCAAGAACTCATCCAATTGTTTTTTCCAGTCTGCCATCGTGGTAATAATCTGCCTTTCTGCACGAAGCTCTGCAAAATCAAGGAATGCTGTTGATAGGCGATTTAAGGCGGAAACCTCTTTATCAGATAAATAATTCTTGGCAACTATTGTGTCTGACTTCTGAACTCTGCCATCAGGTGCATTTTTCCAAGTGGTAAGTCCCATGTGAGGCATTTCTGCATCTGCTCTTGAAAAAACGATTTCGGCTGCCGTTTGATGAGTGACAGCCCAATGCATCATATTCTGTACCATCTTGAAGAACAGTTGAGTCGTTTCAGATTTGGAATCATAATCGGCACTACATTCAGCATATACATCAGTGATTTTCTGATAATATCGGCGTTCCGAAGCCCGTATTTCCCGGATGCGTTCTAATAAATCATCAAAATAATCTTTGCCAAAATGTTTTCCTTGTTTCAATCGTTCATCATCTAACACGAATCCTTTAACTAACATTTCTTTCAGAACAGATGTTGCCCAAATTCTGAATTGAGTGGCTTGGTAACTGTTCACACGATAGCCTACGGCAATGATGGCATCTAAATTATAGAACAATGGAGTGCGTTCTACATCTCGTTCTCCTTCTGATTGAACTATCCCAATTTTTCGGATAGTTGCCTCTTTAGTAAGTTCACCTGATTCGTAAATCTGCCCAAGATGGTAGTTGATAGTTCGTACATCCACTCCAAATAAATCAGCCATACGTTTTTGTGACATCCAGAACGTTTCATTGTTGAAAATGACCTCAATACGTGTTTCTCCTTGTTTTGTTTTATAGAGTAAAATATTGGATGATAGACTATTGCTAACTAATTCAGTAGTTGGTATCTCCTGTCTGAAATATTCTCTTGCCATTTGCACTTGTGGTTTCTTGGCATCGGCATTTTCCGCAATTATCAGACAAGCCATACGTGATAAATGTATATTCTCTACTTTCCGGTATGAGCCAGACCCTAATTTAACCATTTCAACCGTATGGTTAAAATGCTCTGCTGTATTAAGTCCTTTATGATTGGCTATCGCAATGGCTTTGCTTATTGTACGTATGAATTTTTGATAGGTACTATAACCTAATGCAACGTACAAATCACGAGAAGTCCAATACTCTGAACCGCTTTCGTTCTGTTTCTTTATCTGTTCAAAGTCAGAGCTGATAGGGGATATGTTATTTTCTGCCATCATCTTTATTACATTTTAGAATAGCGAAAGCTTACTTATATAAATCTGGTCTCAATTCCATATTGTGCTTCTTGATAATTTCTTCCATAAGAGAGCCTTTCGAGACTATTTCATAGGAATAAGATTTCTCAAATGCTTGTCGTCCGGCATCTGTCATAAGTCCTCGGTCTTCAAGATTCATACAGCGTTCTTTATTTAATTCAGTCCAATGGCTTCTTTTGCGACGATGTGAAAGCCGTTGTGCAAGACGTCCGTCAGGTAATTTCTTTATAGTTGAATCAATCCACCCGAAGCATAGTGCTTCCTCAACGACCTCAATGTATGGAATACATTTGTATGTAGGCTGTTTAGAGCGTGAAGTGACAACCCAGCACTGTTTCGCTTTGTTGTGGTTAACTTTCAGCCAATTCCTCAGCTCATTGCGGTCTGTAAAGTCCAGTAGATTGATAATTTCCATATTTACCTTATTATTCGTAATTCAAGTGATATGTTATTGTGTACCCGATTATACTATTTATTTACGCTGCTATCACCTGACTGATAAGTTTTATATAATCAATAAGAGATTTGGAGCTATCTCGGAAGATAGCAGGAAACTTATTAAAGGGTGGTTGCTGCAATATAACGGTGGCAATATCTCCATTCTCGCATACATAGCGGATGAGTGTACGTAGATACTCCTCTTGCATACGGGTTAGTTCCGCACCGTGTATCAATGCACGATATTTTTCCAGAGCCACATCCTGTTCCACACCAATGATGGAACGAATGAAGGCGGCTACGTTATGTTGGTAGGGCTTCGTTCTCGTTTGTGCCTCAAATTCTTCTTTGGATCCTAATTCTTCCCAGAAAATCTGTTCCAATCGGGCAATGTCCAGTTCGGACAACGGTTCAAGGTGATATATCTTCTGTAAAGTGTCATCGTCTGACAGATGCTCTTTGAGGTAGTCTTCCACCCTGCGGCGATATGTGCGGATAGGGGTTACGTTGACTCCTGAATTGTCTTCTTCAAATGTGTCCGTTACATTGATGGTAAATGTTTGCCCTGCCGTTCCGCCATCCAAATATTGGATAAGCTCACGAAGTTCCAGCCTGATGCGTTCGAGTGAGTTAAGACTTTTCGATTCCCAGAAATGAGTAGATAGCACCTCGTTCAGCACATCCATCTTAGCCATCACTTGCGGAATAGAGGCTTTTTTCTCTTTGAGATAACTGGCTATGTCCATTATTTTCCGCTCTGACGATGTGGAATTGACCGTTTCATCTATTAACGCAAGTTGAGATTTTAGCACAAGGGCATCAAATTTTAGAGCAGAAGTGTCTGTCGTTGCATTTTTGAATAAAGGTGAGATATTACCTTTCATTGCCATCACATCGCCAAGAGTCAAACAGACCATGGCTTCTGGTGTGGCGTATGTCTCTACGGCTTTCAGTTGAAGGCGCACATCTATCCGATTCCTGTTCAAGTCGGCTATTTGCTTGTGCAAGATGCCGGCAAGGTTGTCGTGAAAAGCCTTTGATTCTTCTTTGCTTTGATATGCTCCATCCTGCAAGGCGAATTTAATATCAGTGCGAAGATTAAAAAGCATACTTACAATGGACTGCGATTTTGTGGGTTTGGCTCCTTCGGGATTCATCTCAAAATACTCAAAATTTCGGTAGAAATCGAATATCAGAAACTCTTCTTTATTCCTACCTTCGCCAAACAAATTTTCACACAGACGTGTGCCTCTGCCTATCATTTGCCAGAACTTTATCTTGGAGTGGATAGGTTTGAAGAAAACCAAGTTTACGATTTCAGGCACATCAATGCCCGTGTCGAGCATATCTACAGATACGGCAATTTGTGGTTGCTTTTCTGCATCGGCAAACTTATCAATTAGGTCGGATGAATATTTCTCGTAATTATCAATTACTCGGCAGAAGTCCGCTCCCAAGTCGGGGTAAAGTGCGGTAAACCGTTCGGCTATGAACACGGCATGTTTGTGGTTATAGGCGAATATGATGGTTTTGCCTATCATGGTATCGTCTTTCACTCGGATTCCATCGTTCATCAGGCGGTTCAGCACATGATCTACGGTGTCTTGGTTGAAGATGTATTTGAATATCTCCGTTGCGTTAATGGTGCGGCTGTACGGTTCATCTGGCTCCAATCCTGCTTTCATCTTCTCATACTCGAAAATCTCTTCCAATTGCTCCCGTTCTTCCGGAGTAAGTTGTTCGGGGTCAATTCCTGTAGTCAGAATTTTTGAGTTGTCTTTTATTGCCTTGAATGGGTTCAGATAGCCATCAGCTACCGCTTCGTCATATTCGTAACTGTCGGTCGGCTCGCCTTGCTCCATACCGAAGAGGTCGTATGTAGAGCGGTCAACTTCATCACGAGGGGTTGCCGTCAGTCCTAAGAGCAGTCCATCGAAATACTCAAAGATTGCTCCATATTTGCCAAACACACTGCGGTGTGCTTCGTCAATGATGATAAGGTCAAATCTGCCTAATGAGAATGTCTTGGTATCCCTGTCCAAATGTCCTATCATGGTCTGATAAGTGGAGAAAAGGATACGTGCCGATATATCCACATCGCTGTCACGTAAGGAACTGACTGTCATGTTGGGCAATAACTTTGTATAATTCTTTTTTGCCTGATTGACCAGTTCGATACGGTCGGCAAGGAACAACACATTCTTTACCCAATTGTTTCGCACCAACACATCGACGAGTGAGATACTGATACGCGTCTTTCCCGTACCAGTAGCCATCACAAGCAGGGCACGACGATGCTTGTCGTTATAATGTTTGCACACTGATTCAATCACTCGCTTTTGGTAGTTGCGATTGGTTATCTTGTCCGAAATCTGCAAGTCGGTAATGTCGTTGCGACTCCGTTGTGCTATCATTCTGCGCAATTCGTCAATGGTATGGAATCCCATCACTTTGCGTGACGGATAACCGATACCATCTATTATATGGGTTTCAAAACCATTGGTGTAGTAGATAACCGGATGAGGACAGGCGTAGTGTTTAGCCAGACGATCGGCATACAATTCCGCTTGATGGCGACCAGCTGTCGCATCTACACTGGTGCGCTTGGCTTCCACTACAGCCAGTGGCGTTCCGTCTGCATCAAACAGTACATAGTCCGCATATCCCACACCGCTCTCATTGGGCATACCCTGTACCTCTATCTCTATTCCGGCATGGCGGGGGATGATTTCACCCTTATGTCCAGATACATTCCAACCTGCCTCGTGAAGCAACAGGTCGATATACAATTTTCGGGTTTCTGCTTCCGAGAGGTCGTTTACAACAGGCTGGGCATCCACCGTTGTAGGTTGTGCATCTGAACTTTCTTTCACCGCTTTTGCGGCAGTATCGGCAGTCTGCGTGGTCGCTGAAGAGGCTTGCTCTGTTTGAGGAACAACGGCAATGTTACTTGGTTGAGGTGATTGGGGAATCAGCTCTTTGTCAAAGTCCGGTAATGTGTCAATCACCTGCCAAGCCAATAGGATGGAACCAATAATGTAATATAGATTCAGTACGGCAAAGAAAGACTCTCTGCGCCCTACGAATCCATCATTGGCATGAGCGGCATTGTTTCCAATCTTACGCACATAATGGATACGTTTCATCAGATCTTCGCTATTGATGAATGCCGTAAAGCGTTCGTCTGTGGTGAGCGAAAGCAACGAGGCACGTTCCCCTATCTGCCATCCTTTCAAGCGGTAAACGGTTTTTACCATCATTTCCAGTGCAAGTCGGGCTTGCATGGCAGAAACCATTGGGTTAGCCATTTGAAAATCCTCAGCCGTGGTACAATAACGATAAATCGTTTTTAATCCGTCAATGTCTTTTATGATGTCGAAGTTCCTCATAACTTTTAGTATTTTATAAATTCCCAATAGCCATCTTTATCTGATCCGGTGCGCTGAATGACCGTTCCATTCAACTTTTTGATATGTCGTGCAACAGTGGCACGGCCGATGTTCAGGAGTTTCGCATATTCATCGTATGTATATTTCGGGTGTTCTTTAATGGCAGCAATAAGTCGGGTTGTCGTGTCTTTAGGCATTGCAGTATCATTTACAGTATCACTTTCTCCTTTTACAGTATCATTCATGCTTTGCTGATACTGTAAAATCCGATTTTCTAGATTGGTGATATGTTGGGTAAGCATTACATCTTGTATAATGGTGCTGTCTTCCTGTTCACGACTGTCAATCAAAGCCTGAATATATTCACCTTTTGTCTCTTTTGTAACAATAGATGGGATAAGATCTAACTGTCGTTGTACGATGTTCATCAGCAATCGGGTTGTACGCCCGTTGCCATCAACCCACGGATGAATAGTGACAAGCCGAAAGTGCGCTTCAAAACTCAACCGATAACATGCCTCTATATCGCTTCTATCTATAGATGCCAGTTCTCCGTTTAACCAATCGCAGAAGCCGGCTGTTGCTTTGGGTACTTTTTGAAATGCCAGATAACTTCTGCCTCCGATCCCGGCACTTACGTTGCACCGTCGCAATTCTCCTTTTGAGGAATCGAAACTGCCGCCCATAGTGGAGTATTCCGATCCAGTACGACGCATTACTTTGGCAGACAATTCACATAATAGTTCAACGGTGTATGGCTGTCCGGTTTTCGCCCATTCAAAGCCATAGAGGTATGCGTTTTTCAAATCCACATTCATCATCTGCTCTGTGAGGCTTCTTCCTTTGGCGGCAATCCCTTCGTCAAATAGCAGTTGGTTTTCCACCTCGGTAACAGTCGAACCTTCGATAGCGGTAGAGTGCGTGATAAGCGAATAGAGGTAGAATTTGTCGTAATCTACCTGTTGCTCTATGCCCGAAGTGGTATATCGGTGGATGGTGTCTATCAGTTTCTTGTCTATCTCTTTCATTGCGCTGTTGTTTTTAAGAGAAATAATATTGCATCCGCTCAGCCATTAGGATTTCTGCATCTGCAAGCTGCGATTTGATAAGTTCTTTTTGCTTTTCGATGGCTTCAACTCGATTGGCGAATTGTTGCTGCAAAGATGGGGCTGGTACTGGTAATTTGATTGACGACATTACTGACTTATTTAAAATATGTTTCATACCAGTAGACGCCGTTTCCATAAATATCTTCTGAGCGCATTTAATCAACCAATATGAAAACAAATAATTATGCTGGGGATTGCATTCAATTGCATTGATTTGTTGGTTAAACGCAACTTTACGATTGGTAATACAACATTTGCCAATAGAACTTAGACTTCCAGCTATGCAGCATACTAAAATACTATTTTTTTCTACAATACGTCCCTTCAAACTTCCTTCTTTTGATAAATATTTAGAAGCAATTGTAGGATATAGGGCATTGCTTTGGATGTTATCAGTTTTAATCCATTCAATATAATCTGAGTTGTAATATTTCTCGATTGATTTAGAAGGAGTATTCCCCGTAACTATTTTACCAAAAGAAGCAATACTATGCAATTCCCATCCTTTCTGATTAGTCACAGGGTCTCCAAACATATCAAGGAATATAGATTGTGCGAGTGTATCCAAGTCGGCTAATTGCGCTTTATAGCTGTCAATCATTGTTTGAATGGCGTCTAATTCGGAGGCAATAGTTTGTTGAATAGATTTGTCTTTAGAATATTTTATTTCAATCTCCTTTAAGAATTTGAAATGTCTTGAATAGCCGTTACTTGGTATATTTGACCATTTTATAAAATAATATAGGTATTTAGCGGATAATTTATTGTTAGGTCGTAATACTTTAACCCCATCTGCACCTACACAAAAATCAAAATCTACATATTTGACAATACGAGTATGGTCTCCGAAGATAATGACCTCTTCCAAAACTTCGTTCAGATTATCTTCTGTGTTACAATATCCAGATATGAAATCTTTTTCCTGAGAAATAATAGGATATTTCCCAGTTAAAAGATAGTCTTTCTTTTGAACTGCATCTTTGACTTTTAGAGTTTTGATAGAATCTTTTATTAAAGCATTCTCCCACTTCGTCTTATCTACCTTCATACCCTCACGCATTTAGCAATTTCTTAAACTCATCAAAAGCTTTATCAATCGCTTTTTGTCTTTCCTCCATACGAGCCACGATAACCTCCGGCGCATCATATATCACCGCTTCGCGTTTCACTTCGTGATAACGCTTATAGCTGAGGTCGTAACCATTCTCTCGGATTTCATCAGCCGATACAAAGAATGATTGTTCTTTGCGGCTACGGTTGGTTTCCGCTTCGAGGTTATGGAAACGTGAGATGATGTCGGGAATATCGTTTTGTTCAGGTTGTGGGGTGCGCTGTGTCGTCAGTGAGAAACCATCAGCACGCATATCGTAGAACCAGATTTTGTCAGTGCCGCCTGTACCAGTCTTGGTAAAGATAATAATAGCGGTAGAAACTCCGCTATAAGGTTGGAACACACCAGAAGGCATTGTGATGACAGCTTGCATACAGTGTTTATCCACTAATGCAGAACGTATGGTCTTGTATGCTTGCGTATCACCTGTGAGAACCGTGTCCGGTACAATAGAAGCACATCGTCCGCCAGACTGAAGCATTCGCATCATCAATGCAAGAAATAGCAGTTCTGTTTTCTTGGTCTTGACAGCCGCTTTCAGCGTGTGTGCTATGTCGTCAGTGTCAAGACTGCCTGCAAACGGAGGATTGGCAAGACAAAGGGTATAGCGGTTTGTATCGTTGTTCTCGTCTGATAGCGAGTTACGATAGTACAAATTAGGTTCATCCACATCATGAAGCATCATGTTCATGCAACCGATGCGGAGCATGGAAGCATCCGAATCCGAACCGTGGAATGTATCTTTGCTGAAACGGCCTCTTGCCTCGATGTTTAGCAATTCATCGCTTTGGTGCTCTGTGATGTATTTGGCTGCTTCCATAATAAAACCGGCGGAACCCATAGCCGGGTCGCAGATAGTATCGCCAAGAGTGGGTTGCATCAGTTCCACCATCATGCGGATGATATGGCGAGGGGTGCGGAATTGTCCGTTAGTACCCGATGCCGCCATAATGCCGAGCATATACTCATACACATCACCCATCATGTCAGCCCCATCGGAAGTTATTTTTTCAATACCTTCAATAACGCGTGATAACAGACGAGCGTTAGTAATTTGGAAAACTGTATCTTCCATAGCCTTCCGATAAGCCGAGCCTTCTTTCCCCACATAACGCAAAAAGATAAACACATCGTTGCGCACCCGATCCAGCATTTTTGTCGGCTCCATTTCCTTGAACACGTGCCAACGCATTTCGTTATATGGCACATCTTGATTGGTGGAAGGATTGTGCCACACACCGCTGGGGAATGTAGGGTAAAGCAAAACATCGCCTGTAAAGTTGGCTATTGCTTCTTTTTCACGTTGCTTGTCGTCAAGCATCTTCATAAAGAGCAGATAAGTTATCTGTTCAAAGATTGCCGATGGTTGGGTAAAGCCATTGTTCCAGAATGTTTGCCATACATCATCCACCTTTTGTTTTATGTTGCCTGTAATCATATAGTTCTCTGTTTCTTTAATTTATTGAATGGGTAAAACAAGGATATTTGTTATTTCTCGGATGAGTGAATAAGTTCTTTCACATCTACATTTAAGATTTTGGCTATTTCAAACAGTACTTCTAAACTGGGTTGTCGTCTGTTGCAAACGTACGCATTTACTATGCAGAAGCTCTTGCCAAGTTTCTCTGCCAGCCAAGTTTGTTTGATGCCTCTTTCTTCAAGCACCTCTTTTATCCGATTCATGGGTTTATCCATTGCTTTATCTTTATATCATCAATATGTTTGCAAAGGTATAAAATTATGTGCTATATAAAGAGAAAAGAGGAAGAAAACTCTCCCTCTTCATTCAATTCCAATCAAATGCTGCTTAATTGGATGTAAGTGTTTTAAAAAAGCAAGATTTCACATTCGGTACAATCCTAACCAACCATTTTGGGAAACGTAACTTCCTGCGTCGTTTCGGCTAGCTTGAAGGTTATGTGTGTGAAAGTGTAGTTGGACCAACAGCTGTTACAGAAGTTACGAATATACCTCCTGTGAAATCTTTGCCTGTAATTCTTTATTTAAATTAAACATTGTCCAGCGAGTGAAAATGTACTTTTGCTTCTTGGCAAAGCGCATTATCATCTGCTGATCTTTCATCTCTGTAATGCCAATCAATGTAAGAAGGCTTTGCTTGTATGCATTATCTACAAAGGGACAAGTCATCATATCAGCCGTGAGAATCGTGAGTTCTGAATTGCGTTTGCGCTCAGATTCCGCAACAAGCCGATACTTCTTCAAAATCTCATCTTTCAATAAAGCCTTTTGTGCATCATAACACTTGTGATTCGCATAGTAATACAATAATATAATACATGCGAAAAGGTTATACTGTAGCTCACTTTTACCAATGAATGATTTAATAACTTCTGGTGCGAGTAGATATGAATAGCCTAATTCTTTAGCCAATATTAATAGATAGAGGCTTTCATGTAAGGTGTTTCGATGTGAATCTGTTGTAGCCAGCACCAAGGCTATTTCATCTTGAATCTTTTTAAAGATAATATCCTTGCTTATCGTTTGGAATCTAACCTCTGGATTAACTTTGAAATCACCATGTCGTTTTCCATAGATAATGATGGAATTCATTATCTTCAGTAATTTCAAGGTTGTATTTATCTGCCTGTTGCTATTGAACACGAAGAATGCCACATCAATTAGAGATACAAGATAACTTGTGAGCTTCCTTTGTACTCGTTGTGCATGAATTTCAACCTCATCCTTATTCGCCTCTTCTTTTGACATCAGGCGCTCATACTTCTTGAAACCTATTTCATATCGATTAAGAAAAGCGTCAAGGCGTTGACTTGTCTTCTCAAGCAGATAGTTTGCTATATCACGATATTCAATTCCGCATTCCTTTACTATTGCTTTTATTTGAGCATTTACGCTATTTGCAGACAGGTATATATTGAATTTCCTATCTAATATTTCTCTGTCTTTATCCGATTCTTCATCTTCCGTGTCCTCCTCTTCTTCTGTATTTAATTTTGATTCTACTTCTTCCCAAAGTGGAGTCGAGAATATATTGCTCAGCAAATTTTCAATTCGCTGTTTGGCAATAGTCACCTTTGTTATAAAGGGCCTTTCAAACTCTTCTGTTTTGGATGGACTAATCTGCAATTTGAATTCCTTCAGCCATTTTGTTAGACTTTCCATGAAGAGATTCCTGTCCTTTTCGTCATTATAGAAGAGGAAATAGTCGTCAACATACCGATAACACTCATAGGAGGATTTCTGACGAAGGTCTTTTCCCAATAGTTCCTGTTCAACCTTTTGATCTATATACTGAAGTATAATCTCTGCAAAGATCCGAGAAAACTCCGGACCTATTACGATACCATTCGTCTCGCGAGCATTGACCGATTGCATTAGATTATCAAATGCATCGCCAACCCATGAACCATGATATCCAGGCAAAACCTTTACCTTGTCCGCACCACCTGCTGTTGCCCAACTTATGGTATGGGTATAAATACTATCGAAACAACTCTGTAGGTCGAACTTCACAAGATGTTTGAATTTTTTTTCTGCACGCTGGTATCTGTAATCCTCATAGAACTTGTATATATTTGAATACTTCTCGTAGCTGAAATAAGTTTTCAAATTTTCATATTCATTGAAGAACAATTCAACTTTATCACTTTCATGCCCGGACAACCTTCGGTGAAGTCGATCTCTATAGTAAAAGTATTGTGCTATCTTGTGCGGTTTGCGAAGAGAAAATTTACTTTGGCTGCAAAGATATAGTATAGAATACTTATACTGATCATAAAACTCCACTACCTGCCACTGGTTATATGGATGTATAATTGACAGCGTTCGGGTCTTATTCGTCTTGTGAGCGATATTAAATTGATATGGGTAGAATAGAGCGTTTGGTCGATGTTGAAGTATTTCGATTTTTTTATCCTTTTCATAACAACCAAATAGTAATGCAGCAAAAGCATTCGCATCCTTTTCATCCCGACGTTTAGATTGCTTCAAGACATTCCACGTGATATTATCAACCTTTTGTTCTTCACCAACCCATAAATACTTGGCAAGAAATCGATACAAATATCGGTTTGAGAATATTATAGGACACTCGTAGGGCAAGACATCAGAAAAGAGAACTCGCTCTTTGCTATAACTAAGCTTTATCTTCTTTCTCTTTCTCATACCCACGATTGTTTAATCATTTGTAATCTGATTTTCTTTACCTTATATCGCTTATGAGGCATTGCAAAGCCTTTGACAAAGGATACTTGCTTAAGTTGTTTCTTCAAGGTCGCTTCAATCTGTGGTTGTTTAGCCGGATCAACACCAGCTTTGCCGCCCAATGATATTTGACTGCACCTATATTGAAGATACTGATCTAATCCTTCCAAATCTCTTGCATTGTCTAGCAATTGGTTTGAGTAAAATATACCCACCTTCACACCTCGCTTTGCATTAAACAAATTGACATTGCATGTCAACACGTGTAATGCATCAAATAAATAATGCGCTGCAACATCGTAAGACACAGTATTCAGCAAACTGTCAAATTTCTGAAAAGTCTTTGTTATGCGATCCCCTATCTTTTTCTTTCTATCCTTAGACAAAGAGAAGAAGCCTTGCTTATCTTTGTCTCCTTTGATGGACTGTATCGTATATCCTAAAAGATTAAATTTTAGATTCTTTGTATCCTTGGAATCATATGTGTAGCATTTGTTCGTCCCATCTGTAGGTGTATGAATTTTCAAACCATGTTCAATATACGTATCAGTTAGAGCTTTGATGTAATCATCCAATGACCATTGGTGTTCATCATCTAAATCAGGATGTGCGACGATAATAATATCATCCACATATCTTGCCATGAACACTATTCCTGGTAGTTTACATCTAAGCACCTCATCAATCTTGGACAAATAGAATTCAGATAGTAGCGAACTGATAGCACAACCTCGTGGAATACCAGTTTGTGGAGTCGGTACAAGTGGGCGTAGGTTCTTGTCTTCAAACTCTTTTCGAATGAGTCCGCGCAAGAGGGATTTACTCTTTACATCAAGCAGATTGTTGCCCTCCAAATACTTAAATAATTTATCATGTGGTATCGACTCAAAGCAGTGACAAACATCCGTTCGGATGATATAGTACCTGCTTTTATCTTCCATTAATAATGTCTTTAACTGAAAAAGTATCTCGTGACGACTTGACATTGATATTTTAAACAGTTTCTTCACATTTCTGTAAAGGACTTGCATTGCGAAAAACTCTTCAGCTGTAGCTCCAATAGTATAAAGCGGCTTCTGCGGATCTTCTGACGCATCTGGAGTAAGGTTGAAACGAAAGCTGCTTGATAAAATCCTTGAAGACACTTTGCTAAGATGCTCTTGCAACAGGATTTTCTGTTGCTGAGCATTATCTTTCATCAATTGCTTCAATTTGTCAACCTCACTCGTTTCTTCCTCTGTACGCTCAGTTTTTTTCTTTCTCAATATTTTATTTAGGTTCTTTCTCATTTCACGATACTCCTGAGCTTTAGCCAAATATTCAGGTGAAAGATACCTTTTCTGCATCTTTCCCTTCCTATTCACCGTATTGAACGCATCATATAGCGAATCGTAGTTATATGAGAAACTATATTGAGACATCTCTTTGAGTTTATCTATTTTTATATGTATTCGAAGGATACTCATTATTTCCAGCTTGCAAAGATATAAAATTATCTGCTATATAAAGAGAAAAGGAGAGGTATTTTTCCTCTCCTTTTCTCTAAACCAAGTATCAGACATCCAAATCCTTCATAGCCAATCCATAGTTTTCCTGACCGAACAGGTCTTGATGGATGAGCTTCAAACCGAGTGTCTGATAATACTTGTAGTCATCACCTTCGGTACAGAGGTATTTGTAACCGTAGCGTGGCATGTATTCCTTGAAGAAGCGAGCCAAGTCCTTCAGGCTTTCGGCTTGGTTCTTTTTGAAGTTGCTGCGCACAATGATGATAGACCAGTCAGGGAAGTTGCCTCTTCCTTCGCTATATTCCCAAAAGCGGATGTAGCAGTCTAAATCACGCTCGCTGATGTTTACACAAAAGCCATTGGCATTTTGCATCACTCTACAACTGTTTCTGTAGCCGAATTTCTCACACAAGTAGAGATTGAAATCAAGAATCAAATCGTTTTGTAACATAATTAATTGAGTTTAAAAAGTTAATAAATGGTGAATTATAAATGAAAGCCTCGCTTGCGCTTATCCTTTTTCTTTTTCATCAGGCGATTGAACTCGGCTTCTTCTGCGGCAGTGGCATCGTAGGATGAACTGCCGTTCAACAGACCAAGGCCGATGCTTGAACCATTGTCGGAATGGGAAACGCTTTGCTGCACCTCTTCATCTTTATGCGTGAACCCTTGCTTGGGGTATTCAAATGAAGAAGCACAAGCATTCTGCTCCAATCGGTTGTCGATATTCAAATAGCTGAACTCACGGCTGACCTTTGAACCGGAGAAAGAAAAGCCGTTGTACTCAAACTTGACTCCCAGTATTTCCCGTGTAGTCCGGCTGACTTTGAATTTCATATCAATGTCACGGTCAGCAAGAGCTTCTTTCAGTTCATCCCAATTTTGAGCTTTGGGCAGCTCCTCTTTCAACGCTTTGTATATCTCGTGCTTTGCCCGGTCGTATGGACGCAAGCGTTCCTCGTTGATATGGTCCTTGCCATTGGCAAAGTGCAAGCGGTATTTTGCCGTCAGCATCTTACACGCCTTTTCATTTCTGCGGAAGTCGTTCTTGTCGCTAATTGTTTTGCCATCATTATCCACCCGATTGAAAACGATGTGGCAATGCGGATGCTCACGGTCGATATGCCGGGCGATGATGTACTGCGTGTTTTCGATACCCATCAGTTTCATATAGTCGTGGGCGATTTGCAACATCAACACATCATCAGACTTCAAGCGTTCGCTGTCTTCAGGGGAGAAGTTGAGCGAGGTGTGTCCGACAATATTCTTTACCTTGTCATTGAGCAACGCTTGTAATTCAAATTGTTCTGCCATCTGTTCGGGTGTGCCATCCACTCCGGCTGCTTCCAGCAATTTGGATTTCTCCTCTTTCAGGACATAGCGGACACAACCACCGAACGATGTCCCTTTGGTCTGCTTACCTATCATCTTTCAGTTGTTTTATAAGTTGGTTAATACGCAGCGCCATCTCCTCGCATCTTTCGGCAACGGCAAAGAATCCGTAGGTGTTTGCCTGTTTCGCCAACTGGTTGAGGTTGGTACTTTCTCCAATTAACTGACGGATGATGTGGATATGCTCTTTCGTGATTCGTTCACGTACCGTTCCGTTCTCAATGAGCGAACGGATGACTGCGCTTTGAGTCTGCTTGCTCCGTCTGCAAAGCGCACCGAGCCATGCGAATTGGTCGTAAGACAGACGGAGTGTTATCGTATGTTTCTTCTCCATTTTGAATTGCTTTTAGTGAATAATTTGTGACCATCGGGAGCCGCCTCCTCTGACTTTTTGAGGAGCAATTAGTCGGGAAATGTAATACACCGACATTAACTTGCTATAGTAAAAAAGTCTCAAATTCTCTCCCTTTGTTCAAAGTCTGAATCCTCGTTTCTTCGGCGGTGAAACCTTTGGTTGAGGAATGCCTCGTTGTACGCAGATGAGCTTCAAATCAAATGTTTCTATCAGTGTTTTCAAGTTCGGATTCCTCTTAATCATCTGCTGGAGTATGGCTTCATCGGGGCGTACCTTCAACAGGTAATCGGCAATGTCGTACCCCTCTTTCCGTTCGTTTTCGGTTGCGTTGGCTTCCAAATAATCGAACAGTTGCACATCAATTCCATTGCTTTTCATCAACCCGATTTTGCTCTGCCAATAATCGGTCGCTCCCAAATCGGGGAATAATACAACGCTTCTTCCGGTTAGAACGGACTGATTATTGGCATTGAAACAACCGTTCTTTCCACCCGATGCAATCCATAGGAATTGGGGGAGGTAGTAGGAGGCAATGATTGCAGTTTTCTCGCTTTCGACCAATGCCACAGGACGGCTTTTGTCTTCTGAAAGCAAATGCTCACCGAAGAAACATTGCTTCAGATTATAGTCCTCTTTATGTAGTACGGAGTGTACCCATGTGACATGATTGTACGGTTCTTTTATCCGCTTGCCAGTTTCTGGATTGTAAAGCATTATCTTACCTGTACGGACTCTGTTCTGATAATCCATTTGCCAAAATACGGTTGCACCGTCCCAATGCTTGGAAGTGCCAACTTTGTATTTCTCCATCAGTTTCAATGTCTCCGTCTCTCCGAATTGAGTCGATAAGAATTGAAACAGCTTGTTCTCAGGATAGCGTTGTAACGACTGATTGACTATTCCCAAATCAATGTAGGAAGTGGCTATCGGCTCGGCTGTCTTAATAGACGCATAGCTCTGAGAGTTATTTTCGGACAACTTTTCCTTTTCAGATGGATGCCGTTCAAAGTAATCACGGGGTGTGAAATGATAACCGCATTTCTGCTCGTGGTCGCAACGCCCCACGTAATCCGGAAACTGGATTCGCTTCTCCGTATCAATGTACTTGGAGAAACATCTTTTGCGGTGGCAGTTCGGGCAAGTATGCCGGGTGCTGACGCCCTTGTAGGGTTCTAATATGAATCTATGTGTACTCATTGTTTATCTCTTTTTTAGTGTGTCACTTTTGTCGTTATTGTCGTTTTCGCTTGGAAAGTGTCAAAACCGACAAAAATGTCATGGGTTAATCTTTGAATATTCTCCATGCTTCTCTTTGCGGAACAATGTTCCGATATTGTCATTGAGAAAGCGTTGAAATGTCCGCTCTTTCATTCCGTTTTGCTCGGCTATCTGTATTGCTTGAGCGGTGGTAAAGGACGGAGGTAGCAGATTGACTATCGCCTGTTGCTGACTGTTGAGGGCATTTTCATTCAGGATATTTTGTACGCTCAATGCGGATTCCTTGAAATATTCCGTCAGTTTAATGGCTCTCTCCACCGTCAGCAAGTCGATACACGTCTTGTCGCACTCTCCACAAGTCCATCGTGCCAGTTGGATAATCAGGCAGAAGCGAATGATGTATATCTCCAGCTTGCAATAGATGCTCACAATGGTGTCGTTTGTTTCTCGGTCGCATAACTCTGAGAAATGATGCTGCCATTCATAAAGTCTTTTCTTGGCATCCTCTGAAAAGAAAAGAATTTGCGGTTCAATCTCTCCATGCTCATTTAGGCTGCACTCCGATTGTATCAGCTTATCAATGATGTCATTCCATTCTTGCTCTATATCTTTCGGCAGTTCTTTGTCATTCCATCGTGCTTTCTGTTGCAGATTGGGCATCACAAACAGGATGCGGTCGATAAACCCGTTGCTGGAGCGTTCACCTTTAGCCAACTCGTTCAGGATTTTCTTTTGGATAGTACCAATGACCGATATGTACGGACGCTTGATGAAGATGGAACTCTTGGCATTCTTGCGGTCGGATATAGTGGTTTTGGCACTGAACACAGATAGCCAAAATTGTTCTTCCGAACCGTTGTTATAGCGGTTGAAGTTCTTGAACCAAGCGGATAATTCATCGGCCCACAAGCATAGCCCGCGTTTATTCTGCGCATGAATGAGGCTCAACCCTTCGGGCGTTACATCCGAAACCAAGAAGCGTTTGCGGATAGGCTCTTGCGGAAATTGCTCTCCACCGCTTTCAGTACGTTCCTTGCGGCTCATGCTCATCAGCTCATCGTACTTGGCAAGAGCCTTTTCAAATTCCTGATTCTGTCGGTAGTCATAATCAAGAAACGGTTTCATCGCAAAGCTGAGCGGATGGCTTTTGTTAGCTCCCGGTCTTCCAATCAATGCCATATACAGGATGGGGCTTTCCAGCCAGCCTTGTTTGATTTGGGCAAGATGCGTGTTACCTATGCCGATCGCTATTGCCGTAAGGATGGCTGCGGCAATGTAGTCGGTAGGGTAGTTATGACATTCGTGTACCTCACGGATGATGCGTTGTATTTTTGCCGGGAATATGCTGATAGGGAATGCCGTACCGGACAATCTTGTGCTTAAATCAATCGCTTCATCAATGATGGATGCCGGATTAATAGAATATTTACCCATAGCCCAATCCATTAAAATTGTACTGATGATTTGGGCTTGTGGCGAACACCGCTTTGCATATTGGCAAGCATCTCCTCGTATGTCTGCTCAGCAGTCTTTCTTCGTCCGTTCTCAATCCAAGCAAGAAGCTCGTCCTCATAGAAATAGAGTTTCTTGCCTTTCTTGTAAGCCGGAAGTAGCCCTTTGCGTACCAATGTATATATGGTAGGCTTGGCTTTTCGGATGATGTGGCAAGCATCATCAATTTCCACCAATACATGTTTGTCAGATGGCTGTGGCTGGAGTTCCGCTACCATCTTTTTCAACTCGATGACCTGTTCGGTCAGATAACCTACCGCTTCGGGCAGCTTATCAAATGTTACTGTTTCTTTTTGCATACGCCAATCGTCTTTAATTGTTCGACGGCAAAGGAAACAGGTGTTTCAATGGTGGAATCATTCACCAAAATATAACTGAAGAATAACTTTTTGATGGTAATAAGTGATGATTACGAGTAATTTAAGTACCTTTGTGTCATGAAATACCAGTGGTTATTAAAGCTATAAAACAAATTTGTCGTTTATGATACCGCAATTTGAAGAAATACGGATACAGGCATTGAAAGAATTAAGTGCTGGAGTTGTTATGAGAGCTAAAGATTTGCGCATTCCTTTGGCTAAGCATTTTGGATTGACCGATGAGGAAATGAATGCTTGGTATCCTTCTGGTAATGGCGAAATATTCTTAGACCGTATTTCGTGGGCTTTATCGTATCTTTTTATTGCAGGTCTTGTAGAAAAGCCCCAAAGAGGTGATTATAAAATCAGCGAAAAGGGACTGTCTATGCTTTCTTCATGTACAGAGGAACAAATAAATAAGTTCATCAAAGTAACTGTGAATGCGAAAACTCCGAAGAAAAGTTCTAAAAATAAAGATGCTAACAATGCTTTTTCCCATTTGGAAAATGATGATGAACGTACGCCGGAAGAAGAATTGGCAGATTCGTATGATAGAATAAAACAGAATGTGCAATCTCAGATTCTGACAACAATATTAAGTAAAAAGCCACAAGAATTTGAACGGTTAGTTGTGAAATTACTTCAAGCAATGGGGTATGGTGGAGAGGTCAAAAACTCAGGTATCGTAACGAAACTTTCTAATGACGGTGGTATAGATGGTATTATTAAAGAAGATATTTTAGGATTTAATCATATATCCATACAGGCAAAGCGATATGCTTTAGATAATAATGTTCAGCGTCACGAGGTTCAAAGTTTTGTAGGAGCTGTTGCCGGAACGCCATCCAAGAAAGGAGTATTCATTACTACCTCTGATTATACTAAAGGTGCAATGGAGTATGTGGAAAGCCTTAACGGTTCACCAACCATTATCTTGATAAATGGTCAACAATTAACAGAATACATTTATGACTATGGCTTGGGATTGCAAACAGAGAAAGTCCTTAAAGTCATGAAAATGGATATGGACTACTGGGATGCAATGGATAATGCCTGATGGTATTGCAGCTATGCAATTTTTCTATCCAGCTTAATCTTACATACAGATTCGGTATGGGACATCTTACGTTCAATGGTAGATATTTCAGAATCACGGAGGGTATGAGCAAATATCCTCTTTATAAATGTGGCTGTCTGTAAGCGTGGTTTGCCAAATGCCTTACCGATATTCCATCCAAAGTGCATGATGTCAATAGTCTTTAGCTGAGAATCAATCTTTATCGGTTCGATTTTAGGTAAGGCATCTGACAGGTAATATTCTGTTACATATCCACACAAGCGATTAAGCGCAGTTTCATCAAGATAGGAAACTAAAGTTTGTTTCGTGTATGCGATAACTTTATTGAGTTTTTCTTGTGAGGCGCGTTCTTTCTCAGCCATAGCATGGGCACGGAGTATCTCATATTCTGATGGTTGGTTGGATTCTTCTATAAAAGTATTGTTGATAGTAGAAGGTGTGGCTTCTTCATTTGGAAGTTCTGCCACATCTTCGTTGAGTTCGGAACATAATGGAGTAGAAACTTCTTCTGTTATGTCAGATGTAGTTTCGATTTCAATTTCGGGTTCAGGCTCAGAAATGATAGGTTCTGAATTTATAGCACTTTCAGCAAGTTCCGAGTTTACTGCTGGAACTTCTACGACTACAGCCTTGTTGCGATAGCACTCAAATCTCATAAAGCACTTTTCTATTGTCGGTGAAAGAATTTGACTGAATACCATTTGCAGATTGAGATAGATAGCTCCCATGATAATGGAGCATACCACCAAAATAAGGTAGCTGCTGAACTCGTCCCAACCATAGTGAAGTACGGTTTGGCGGGCTAAAACACCAATGATGGCGATTGTACCAAAAACAATCAGATGCAATGTTATATGTTCTATCTTTTTCAGCTCCATAGTGGTATGTATTAATCGTTTGTGTGCAAATATATAGGATTAATTTTTGAGAAAATCCATAGTTTTGCCTGTTAATGGGCTTTTGACGATATATTTCATCGCTTTTCACTACGTTACACTCCTAATAATAAGCGCATTGCAAATTTCTTGTTTTTGGATGAAAATAGTTGGATAAATAGGCTTGTGTATCTTAAAAACAAAAATTATCTGCATCATTTTGGGTAAACAATGCAGATAATCAATGGGGTATAGAGATATAGCTTATTAGCAATACAATGTATGGCTTGTACCATTGAGATATAACAAGATGTTATACTCTTGTTTACGAGCGACTTTGTTTATTAGCCATTTCCTAAATACAGCGGAATGTCCGGTGTCTATTTGATAGGATAGGGCTATAACCATATCGAGATTATACACATCGGCATTGTTCCCATTCTCCAACTTGATGTACTTGCAAGCTTCGTGGCTCTTCAAAACATTAGCTTTCAGGATTCTCTTGATTGCTATATGGATAGCTCCAGACGTTGTATAAAACAAGTCTGCAAGTTCCCAAGTGGTCATCCATACTTCGCCATCAGAAATATGGATGCATTGTCCGTTGTTGAGTATGATTCCTCGTTTCATAGTTCTATCTATTTGAGTGATATTTTATTGGCTGTTTCTCGCTTCTTGGAATTGACCAAATCGGCATATATTTGAGTTGTGGACACATTCTTATGCGTTAGCATCTTTGATACAGTGTAAATATCTGTGCCTAAGGATATTTGTATGACCGCATACGAATGTCTGAATCCGTGAAAGGTTATCGGTTTCGTTATTCCTGCCTTTTTGAGCCAGCTTTTCAGTGGGTAATTAATCATACTTCGCTTCAAATCCTTGAAAACTTTGTCTGTTCCGGGTGTGCCGCATAGTTCGTAGGCTTCGTAACTGATGGGGAGTGTCGCTTCCGTCTGGGTTTTCTGTGTTCTGATACGTAAACAATAGCCTTGGTCGGGAGCGATAGTGAAGTCTTCCCATTGCAGATTGAGAATGTCGCTGATGCGTAAGCCTGTCAGACAAGCGAATAGAGAAGCGGCTTTCAATACGGGGATGTCGCAAGGAGTGGCAGCGAGTTGCTTCACTTCGTCCAATGTCAAATACTCCTTCTTCACATCTTGTGGCTCAATCTTATCAAGGTAATCATTGATGTTCTCCCGAAACCATTTGTCCCGATAGGCAATCTTCAACAATCCTCTGAAGGTAGAGTAGTAGCCGGATGCCGAATTGAGGGATATAGGACGGTTGCTGTGTTTGAGTTGCTTGGCATTCAGCAAGTATTCACGGAACTTTTTGCATAAATCCACATTCACATCGCCAAAGGTACATTGCCCTTTGACGAAGTTGTAGAAATGCTGATAGACGAACTGCCATTTCTGGTCTTTGTTCCGGCACATTTTCTTGAAGTAGGCAAGGAAATCGGCTTTCTGCTTGGTCTTGTCTAAGAAACCGAACTCTTCGTTGATGAGCGATTGTACCCGGATGCAGCGGATAGCCTCTGCCTTGTTCAGCATATCATTGTTGAACTCCCGTTCCATCTCGTTTTTCGGGTGAGCATAGATGTAGATGCCAAGGTATTCTCTGCGGCTCATCTGCATCGTTTCGGGGTTACGGACTGCCGGATAATAATCCAGATACAAGGAGATACGATTATTCCGAATCTCTCTCTGACGAACTGTTACTTTTGTACACGTGTGTGTCATACTGTTTAATATTTAGAGTTTTACATTTGTTTGGTGCAAAGGAATAAGGTGATTCAATGGTGGGTACATTCACCGAAAAATAACTTATTCAATCTTTGGAGCAGCAAGCAACCTATCCAGCTCAGGCTTGGAGATAAGTGTGTATTTACCTTTCTTGACCTTTGGGATATTATGGTACTTGGCATAATGATAGAGTTGGTCTCGGGTAAGGTTGAACTTCTCCATCGCTTCAGCTACCGTATAATATTGCGGTTCTTCGGGTGCAGTAATACCTTTGACAATATCCACATGCTTCTTGGAATAGTACACCATGATGCCCTCTTTCTTCTTCGGAATGGCATTCTTGGAAACGAAACAATAGATTGCGGACAAAGTCATACCGAACTTCTCCTGCATTTCTTGGGTGCTATACCATTCGGTAATGTCTGGATTTGGGGCTTTCTTGGCGAAGTAAGCATCTATATGTTTCTTGCTCCAGTAGGTCTTGCCACGATTGAAAGTTCGGGGGATGTTATTCTTCTTGGCTACCACAAATATCCATGACTCGTTTACATGGTATTTCTCTTTCACTTCGGCAGTGGTATAGAAGTCGGTGATAGGGGATTTCTCTTTTGTTGGTGTCTTCTCGTTTTCGGGCGAAAGATAGTCTGTCATGTTTTCTATATCAGCTCTGCGAACAAGCGTTTTCCTTTCAAATCGGATTACTTTGATTGTTCCATTGCGGATATAGCGATATATAGAAGTACGCCCAATATTTAATAACTCGGCTACTTCTGATGGAGTAAGATACTCCTTGTTCAAATTAGGAGGTGTCTTTATGCTTTTCCCTAATTCGTGTTGCAGACTTTCAATGCGCTGTTTCCTAACCCTGTCTTTATAGGCAAGATTGGCGCATCGGTGTGAACAATACTCTGTGGTGGTCTTATGGGCTGTGAAAACAGCATTACACCACTTACATCTTTTCTGAATGTCGATTTTACTACTCATTATTTATCCGTTTATTTCGCCAAATCTGTTTCATCGCGTACCACCACGTACCATGACGTACCAGTGTGTCCACGACCTTTCCGACCTAAAATCGGAGAGTAACAAGCGAGCAACAAATGCGGTACAAAAATGAGCTGAAAAAGCCCTATAAACGATAACCATCGCTTATAAGGCTAAAAAGAAAGGCGCTCAAAATGAACGCCTTGATAATCGTTGATGATATATGCTAATCGTTGGTAATCACCACTTATTTGCCGATGCAAAAATGCTTAAAAATATTCCCCAAAACCTCGTCTGTCTCAATTGTTCCGCCTACGATTTCTCCTAGGTGGTAAAGACATTCACGAAGATCCTGGCTTACCAGATCCCCGGAGAGCTGCATAGCCAGTCCGTCCTGTACACGGTGGATAGCTTCCAGTGCACGGCTCAGAGCCTCGTAATGGCGGATATTGCTTACCACTACATCATTCTGCGACAGGTCGGGCAGGGCAGCGAAGTCCACCAGTTGTTTCTGGAGCATAGCAAGCCCTTCTTTCTGCTTGGCTGAAAGGGAAAGCACACAGGCATCTTCAGGCAAATCGGGGAGAGCCGCTTTCAGCTGCGCAATCCGTGCATCGGTCGGTTCCGCAGTCTCTGTAATTTTATTGGAAGAGTCTGCCGGCGAAAGCAAATCCACCTTGTTGAGTACGATGACCAGATGTTTGCCTTCGCACCGTGGCAGGATTTTGTCGGCCAGCTGATGATATTGTTCTTCGGCACAGGTTGCGTCGATGACCCAGAGTACGATATCAGCCTGATCCAGTTTCTGGAAGCTCCGTTCGATACCTAAACTTTCGATGGTATCAGTCGTTTCGCGGATACCGGCAGTATCGATGAAGCGGAAAGTGATACCTCCCAGATTCATGGTGTCCTCAATGACATCGCGTGTGGTGCCGTGGATGTCGCTCACGATGGCGCGTTCCTCGTTCAGGAGGGCATTCAGCAGGGTTGATTTTCCGGCGTTTGTTTCGCCCACGATGGCCACGGGCACTCCGTTTTTGAGGGCATTGCCCACGCTGAATGTATCAACCAGGTGATGGATGACCTGCTCAATCTGACGGGCGATGGCTTCCAGTTCCGAACGGTCAGCAAACTCCAGTTCCTCGTGGTCGCTGAAGTCGAGTTCCAGTTCCATGAGGGAGGTGAGATGGAGCAGCTTGTCGCGCAGAACGGCCAGTTCACGGCTGAATCCGCCACGCATCTGGTTCATGGCCATGCGGTGAGTAGCGGCAGAAGTGGAAGCAATGAGGTCGGCCACAGCTTCGGCCTGGCTCAGATCCATCTTGCCGTTCAGGAAGGCGCGCTGGGTATATTCACCCGGTCCGGCGGCACGGCATCCTTGCCGGATGAGAAGCTGCATCACTTGCTGGAGAATGTAGCTTGAACCGTGGCAGGAGATTTCCGTAGAGTCCTGTCCCGTATAGGAATGAGGCGCACGGAATAGGCTGACCAGCACTTCATCAATGATTTCTCCTTCGGGGGTAAGAATGTGACCGAAGGTGAGGGTATAGGGTGCGCGTTCTGCCAGCGGTTTGCCGGATACGGGTTTAAAGATGCGGTCGGTGAGGGTAATGGCTTCCGGACCCGACACACGGATGGTGCCGATGGCTCCACCTTGGGCGGTGGCGATGGCACAGATAGTATCTTCAGTTTGTAATATGTTCACGTGCGTAGTTCTTTTTAAAATCCTTGCAAAGATACGGTTTTCGGGTTATATCCGGAAGCGGAGCCGGCAGATTTATGCGTGGGCATAGAGGGTTTTCGCCAGCAGGTCAACGACCTTTTCGAGGTATTCGCGGTCGGTTTCGTCGAATGTGGCCAGTTGGTCACTGTCGATGTCAAGCACGCCCCGCACTTCTCCGGCAGCTATTATCGGTACAACGATTTCGGAGCGGGAGAGGGAACTGCAGGCGATATGGCCGGGGAACTGGTCTACGTCGGGCACGAGCTGGGTACGGGCTTCAGCCCAGGCGGTGCCGCATACGCCGCGTCCTTTTCTGATGCGGTAGCAGGCCACGCTGCCCTGGAACGGACCGAGGTGAAGTTCGCCTTCGTGTACGAGATAGAAGCCTACCCAGAAGAATCCGAATGCTTCTTTCAGGGCGGCACTGGTATTGGCCAGTACGCTGATTTCGTTTTTCTCGCCTTCAATCAGTGGGGCGAACTGTTCAAGAAACTGGAGGTAGCGCTGACGCTTGTCGGTAAGGTTGGATTTGAAACTTGCTTCCATGTGTGTGAGTTTTCAGACATAAAAACAGGTTCTCCTCCGTAGAGGGGAACCTGTTGGTTGATAATAAGTTTGTTAAATTCTGTCGAGTACGACTTTGATCAGGTCGTCAATCTTGTTCTTGTATCCGGTATTGGCTTCCTTTGCTACCCGGTTGGCTATGACCATGCATACGGTAGTAGCCTTGTGGCCTTGCAGACGGGCCAGACCGGCCAGGGCAGAGCTTTCCATTTCGAAGTTGGTGATGCGGTGTCCCTGATACTCGAAGCTTTCGATTTTTTCGTTCTGGTGCGGATCGGCCAGCGGAATACGGAGCTGACGTCCCTGCGGACCGAAGAAACCGCCGCAGGCTACTGTTACGCCGCGCACCATGTCCGTACCGGCAATGCGGTCTACCAGCTCTTCATTGGCATGGATCACGTAGGGAGCCGGCGCACAGAGATTGCCTGCCCATCCCAGGTGGTTGAGCAGGGCGCGTTCCATGGGCAGGTCGCATACGGCGTTACGTCCTTCGTAGAAGTTCAGGAGTCCGTCAAATCCTACGGAGATGGCGGAGCAGATGTAAGTTCCTACGGGAGTATAAGGCTGCAGACCGCCGCAGGTACCGATACGCACGATTTCCAGCTGGCGGAAGGTATCATTCTCTTCGCGGGTCTGGAAATTGATGTTGGCCAGTGCGTCGAGTTCATTCATTACAATGTCTACATTGTCACATCCGATACCGGTGGAGGTTACCGTGATGCGTTTTCCCTGGTAAGTTCCGGTGATGGTACGGAATTCACGGCTTTCTACTTCACATTCTTTAGTGTCGAAATGGGAGGCCACGAGTGCCACACGTCCGGGATCGCCCACCAGAATGACTTTATCCGCCAGATACTCCGGTTTTACGTGAAGATGGAACACTGAGCCGTCTTCATTGATAATCAGTTCTGAGGGTGGAAAATACTTTTTCATATAAATTGCTTTTTAGTCGTTAAGTAGTATGTAAAGTTATTGTTGTTGTCATATCATTTGCCGATGGGATCATGGCTGGCGGGATGGGAATCCGGCCGGGCAATGCTGCTTCGCATGTCGGTATCAGCCTGGATGTTCTTCATCCGGTAGTAGTCCATGATACCGAGGTTGCCACTGCGGAAGGCTTCGGCCATGGCCTTGGGTACTTCGGCTTCTGCCTGGATCACGTTGGCACGGGCTTCTTCGGCTTTGGCTTTCATTTCCTGTTCCAGGGCTACAGCCATGGCACGGCGCTCTTCTGCCTTGGCCTGGGCAATGTTCTTGTCGGCATTGGCCTGGTCCATCTGAAGGGCTGCACCGATGTTGCGGCCGATATCGATGTCGGCAATATCAATGGAGAGAATCTCAAAGGCAGTACCGGCATCCAGTCCCTTGCGCAATACGAGTTTGGAGATGGAGTCGGGGTTCTCAAGTACTGACTTGTGGTTCTCGGAAGAACCGATAGAGGATACGATACCTTCGCCTACACGGGCCAGTACCGTGTCTTCACCGGCACCGCCCACCAGCTGGCGGATATTGGCACGTACGGTGACGCGGGCCTTGGCGATCAGCTGGATACCGTCCTTGGCTACGGCTGTCACAGGAGGTGTGTCAATGACTTTCGGATTGACCGACATCTGTACCGCTTCGAACACGTCACGTCCGGCCAGGTCAATGGCTGTTGCCATCTGGAAAGGCAGGTCAATGTTTGCTTTGGAGGCCGAAACCAGGGCGTGAACCACTTTTTCCACATGTCCTCCGGCCAGAAAGTGAGCCTCCAGACCGTCGCGGGTAATGTTGCTCAGGCCGGCTTTGTGAGCCTCGATCAGTCCGGGTACGATGACATAGGGCGGTACGTTACGTATACGCATCAGAAAAAGCTGTACCAGCGAAATGTTGACGCCTGATACTTTGGCCGAGAGCCAGAGGAAGAAAGGTACATAGTGGAAGAAGATGACCAGCAGGATGATACCGCCACCGGCCATGACAAACGGAAGATAACTCGGGTCAATCATAATTCAGATCAGTTTAAAAGGTATATAATTCAGTTGGTTCTCAGACACGTTGCACATATACGACACCGTTGTCGATGCGGGAAATCCGGATTGCGGTCTTTTCTTCGATGAAGCCGTCGGCAGACTGCACTTCAATGCGCTGGCCTTTGATTTCGGCGTTGCCGATCAGGGTCAGGCGGGTGGTGGTAACTCCCGTATCACCTACCTGAAGATCCAGCCCTTTCAGCGGGTTCAGCTTGAAGTTCAGAGTCTGGTTCAGAGCCAGCCGGTCCACGGTTTTTGACCGCATGAACCATAGGGTGACTCCTGCGATTCCGACAACGGAAGCGCCCAGAGTGATGAAGCCGGCCTGCGTACCCAGCGAACTGAATGCGTAGTAGATCGCATACAGAATGCTTGCCCCCGAGGCAATCCCTGCCAGACTGATGCCCGGAATCAGGAATACCTCCACGGCAAAAAGCAGCAGTCCGGCAATGATCAGTGTAATGATAATCAGTGTTCCCATAAGTATAGGTTTTAGTGTGAAATCGTATTATTTCCGGTTCAGGGCTTTCAGCTCCGTGTTGCGGATGTTGACCGTCAGACTGGCGATTTCTTCCCGCAGCTGCTTGATGCGCTGTTCCTTGTCCAGAATGGCCGGTGTGAGCCGGTCTTTTCCTGCCTTGTTGGACTGTCCGTACAGTTCCCGCTGTTTGCCGAGCGTTTCAGACAGATTGTCCAGGTCTTTCTGTTTCTGCGACAGGGTCTGGTACTGCTTGCGTGCCTCAGCCGAGCGGAAGTCGGCCAGTGTATGATAGACCACATTGTCGTCCACGACGAAACGGAAGTCTCCTTTTTTCTTTTGCTCGTCCTGTCCGTACATCACTTTGGCCAGTTGCTGACGGGCGAGGCGCACCTTGGCTGCATCAGTCTGTGTCTTCTGGATGCATTGCAGGGAAGCGGCAGCCTGAAGCATTTCGGGACTGGTTGATTCGTAGTCGTAAACCTGTTTGGACTCGTTCGGAACGAATACATAAACGCAGACCTTGTCTTCCGGCTGGTAGCGGTCGGAAGCAAACCATCCCAGGTTGTTGAAGTCGTCGATGGCGTACATGTAGTCATTGGCAACTGAGTTGAACGGGAATCCCAGATTGTCCGGCCGGAGATAGGCATTGTCATCCGAGTCATAGCGGGTAATGAAGATATCATATCCGCCCAGACTTTCTTCCCCCTGCGCGGCATAATAGAGGGTGATACCGTCCGAATCCAGGAAAGGATAGTTCAGGTTGGTTCCTCCCTCTTCCAGTCCTTTCAGCGGCTCCGGATCACTCCACTTGTCGATCATTTTCACGCTGCCGTACAGGCTGGTTGCTCCGTCTGCATTGGGACGTGCCAGAATCTTCTTGTCACCCATTTCGTTGGTGAATTCCGTGCATCCGCTTTCTCCGGTTGCCTTGATCTCACCGGATTCCCGGCTGAGCTTATAGGCACTGAGAAAGTCCCGCTTGCTGACCGTGAAACTGTCGATGACAGCCACTTTTTCCACTCCTCGGATCATGCGGGCTCCCATCCGGTAGCGTTCCATCAGGGTTTCAGCTTCCGAAGTGTCCCGTTTTTTCCGTTCCAGCCAGTAGATGTGATCCTCCAGATTCTGGATGGCTTCGTCGAAGCGGTACAGATCATAATAGGCTTTGCTCAAATAAAGAAAGCCGTTGATCACTTTGCGTTCTGCACTTTTCTCCAGATAGGGAACCGCTTTGCTCAGTTCTCCCGTTTCATAGCAGCAGGCACCATACCAGAAGTTATAGTTGGCATTCGAAGGAGCCTGTCTCACCAGCTTCTCGAATACGGGTTTGGCTTCGGCAAACTTGCCTTCCGTAAACCATTTCTGGGCCTGGCTTAAAGTCTGTGAGAAAGCATTGCCGGTAAAACACAATGCCAAAAGGGGAAATATGTATTTCTTTTTCATTGTCTCTGTCATTTAAAAGTTTCTCAAATATAGGCATATTCTCCGAATTATGCCATTTTCATTCCTTCATTTTTTATTTTTAAGTTCCTTCCTGCTCCGGGAGATCTGTTTCCCCGGAACAGGGAGACCGGACCCATCTTTTCCGGAGGCCGTTTCTGAACCGGTTGGATCTTATTGCGAAATTAGCAAATTCTGTGACACAATCAAAACATATTTTTCGTAATTTCGTCGCCGTTTTAACAAGATACGAAACATGGGAAAAATGACGGAAGAAGACCGCCTGATGCGCCGCATCAACCAGCGGTTCATGAAAGGAGTGATGAATTACAGGCTGATAGAAGAAGGCGATCGCATTCTGGTGGGGCTTTCGGGAGGAAAGGATTCGCTGGCCTTGCTGGAGCTGCTGGCCCGGCGTTCGCGTATCTACAAACCGAAGTTTTCGGTAGTGGCTGCGCATGTGGTGATGAAGAACATTGCCTACGAGTCCGACCAGACCTACCTGCGCGAATATGCCGAAAGTCTGGGAGTACCCTATGTGTGTTACGAAACGGAGTTTGATCCGTCGACCGACACGCGGAAGTCACCGTGTTTCCTTTGTTCGTGGAACCGCCGCAAGGCACTTTTCACCGTGGCCAAGGAACAGGGATGCAATAAGATTGCACTGGGTCACCACATGGATGACATTCTGGAAACCCTGCTGATGAACATGACCTTCCAGGGAGCGTTCAGTACCATGCCGCCGCGTCTGGTGATGCGCAAGTTCGACATGACCATTATCCGCCCCATGTGTCTGGTGCATGAAGCCGATCTGAAGGAAATGGCCGCTCTCCGTGGTTTCCGCAAGCAGGTAAAGAACTGTCCGTATGAAAAGGATTCCCACCGTTCGGACATGAAGGAAGTGCTGGCCCGGCTGGAAGCCATGAATCCGGAAGCCCGGTATAGCCTGTGGGGAAGCATGAGCAACATTCAGAGTGACATGCTTCCGGTAGAGGAAGACAGCCCGCTCGGGTGAGATTCAGCCGGCAGTGTGCAGGATCACCTGTTTGCCCGACATGGTGACTTTTCCTTCCGCAATCAGTTCTGCCAGGGCACGGGCCAGTGACGGACGTGCCACTCCCAGAATAAAGGCCACTTCCTGCTGGTTGTGGATGCCCCCGTGCATTTTCAGGTAATTCAGCAGACGTGATTTCAGGCTCTGCAGGGCAAATTCATTCAGCTTGCGGCTCAGAAACAGGCTGCGGTCGGAAATGATGGCAATGAAATTCCGCATCACTGCCGGCTGGGCATGCATGAAATTCTCAAAACGTTTCCGGTCCATGACAAGCACCTCGCAGAGTTCCGTCGCTTCCACATTCACCGGGAAGCGGTTCTCCGAGGCATAGATAAAAGCCGGTGCCAGAATATCGGGTGCCTTGATCCGGTCGATGGTGAGCTGCTTGCCTTCGGCGTTCTCCATTTGTGTCCTGACATTTCCCTTCATCAGAATAAACAGAGAACGGCACACGTCACCCTGACGGGCAATGAATTCTCCTTCTTTATACGTGCGCAGGCTGTTCGGGGCTTCGCGCAGCAACTGGCTGAGCGCTTCCGGATCACACCCTTCAAACAGGCTCATCCGGTTCAAAACTTCGGTATGCATCTTTCTTTTAACTTTTCTTTGGGTTGCGTGTCACATAAGTTACAGAAATCCTCTCCGGGATTCCGGATCTTTGCGCAAACTTAATGAAAAATCAACAATAACCCAAGAAGGAATATGGAAGGAAATATGTTTTGTTACCAGTGTCAGGAAGCAGCCAAGGGCACTGGATGTGTGTTGAAAGGAGTGTGCGGAAAGAAAGATACCACCGCACGCTATATGGATTTGCTGCTCTTCGTGGTACGGGGTGTGTCGGTAGCTGCCGATGCCTTGCGTACGGAAGGATGCCAGTTGGATGCCGATACGAATGCCTTTGTCACCGACGCACTTTTCGCGACGATTACCAATGCCAACTTTGACGATGAAAGCATTTTGGTCCGTGTACGCAAAGGATTCCTTTTGCGCGACCGTCTGAAAGCCCGTGCCGTGGATGCAGGCATCACTTTGCCGGAGGTGGATGAACTGACCTGGTGCGGAGAGGAAGAAGAATACCTGGCCAAATCAGCTTCTGTCGGTGTATTGAGAGAACCGGACGAAGATCTGCGTTCGCTGAAGGAACTGCTGATGTACGGACTGAAGGGAATGGCTGCCTACCACGAGCATGCCATGCGTCTGGGCTTTACGGAAGATGCCATCCATGCCTTTATGCAGTCGGCTCTGGCACGTATCACCGTGCAGGCGATGAGTGCAGACGAACTGGTGGCACTGGTGCTTGAAGCCGGACAATACGGGGTACAGGTGATGGCTTTGCTGGATCAGGCCAATACCACCCGATACGGTCATCCGGAACTGACGAAAGTGAACATCGGAGCAGGGAAGAATCCGGGCATCCTGATCAGCGGACACGACTTGCACGATCTGGAGGAACTTCTGCGCCAGACCGAAGGTACGGGAGTGGATGTATATACGCATAGTGAAATGCTTCCGGGACATTATTATCCGGCCTTCAAGCAGTACAAGCATTTTGTGGGCAACTATGGAAATGCCTGGTGGAAACAGCGCGAAGAGTTTACAGCGTTCAACGGCCCGATTGTCTTTACGACCAACTGCATCGTTCCGCCGCTGGAGAATGCCTCTTATAAGGAACGGATGTTCACGGCCAATTCGACAGGCTATCCCGGATGCAGACACATTGCTGCAGATGCCGATGGTCATAAGGATTTCTCGGAAGTTATTGCCCTGGCCAGACAGTGCCAGCCGCCTGTGGAACTGGAGCAGGGAGAGATTGTCGGCGGATTTGCCCACAATCAGGTGATGCAACTGGCCGACAAGGTAGTTGAGGCTGTAAAGGGTGGTGCCATCCGTGAGTTTGTGGTCATGGCCGGATGCGACGGACGCATGAAGAGCCGTGACTACTATGCCGACTTTGCCCGGGCCCTTCCGGAAGATACGGTCATCCTGACGGCCGGTTGCGCAAAGTACCGTTACAACAAGCTTCCGTTGGGTGACATTCAGGGAATCCCCCGTGTGCTCGATGCCGGACAATGCAACGACAGCTACTCACTGGCCGTCATTGCCCTGAAACTGAAGGAAGTTTTCCAGTTGAATGATATCAACGAACTGCCCATCGTGTACAACATTGCCTGGTACGAGCAGAAAGCCGTCATTGTCCTGCTGGCCTTGCTGAGTCTGGGCGTAAAGCATATCCACCTGGGGCCCACCTTGCCGGCTTTCCTTTCACCCAATGTGGCCAAAGTGCTGGTTGAGCAGTTCGGCATCGGCGGCATTACTTCCCCTGACGAAGATCTGAAACGGTTCGGAATCCTGTAAGTGATCATTTTCTGTAATTTCCCTCCCTGAAAGTATGGCAGACTCTCTGCCGGCTGTTTGGGGAGGGAAATTATATTTCTTGTTTTGGTAAGTCGGGTATCTTAGATTCTGTAACTTTATGGTTTTTTAGAAAAATATGGTGAAGTGTATATTCTAAAGAAAGAAGGGTTTGCTCTCGTTTCTTAGGTTTTAATTCACACTCCCAGATTGTAATACAATGCCATCCCATTTGGGCTAGTTCTCTTTGTACTTGTTTGTCTCGATCAATATTGCGTGATATTTTTTGTGTCCAAAAACTTGTGTTTGATTTAGGTATAACATAATATTTGCAATTTTCATGTCCATGCCAAAAGCAACCATTGATGAAGATACATGTACGATACTTATGTAGTACAATATCAGGATGTCCCGGAAGGCGGGAATAATTTATCCGAAATCTGAATCCATGGGCGAATAGATATTTTCTAACCGTTATTTCAGGTTTGGTGTTAGCCGAGTGTATGGCTGTCATGTTTCTGTGCCGTTGCTCTTTTGATAGGACATCCATATATTTTTGAGTAAAAACTGAATTGTAAATAGACTTGTTTTTAGTGTAGCTTGGGATATTTGTCTTATTGCTTTGATTTTACCATAGTTATAAAAGAGCCTAATGTTTTGATCTCAGGTTGAAATTCTTTGTCAAAAAATGATTTGTAAGCTTCTGGTACTACAAGCTTTAAATGTTCATGCTTCATTTCCTGCAATTGGTTTCTGGAAATGCCTTGCTGTAAAGTAAATAAATATTTGATATCAATACGATTGGCTTCATTTAAAACTTGTCTCCAACGATCTTTGCAGGTTGTTTTGGCTCCTAAGAAAACTAATTTATCTGTAGGGAATGACAGATTATGGTAAGCTTCCCCACTGGGGAATATAAAATCTGGTTTTTTATTGTTTTCTGTAATAACTTGTTCTTCAAATCTTAATTGAGCAGCAGTAAATATGGTTGCGAGATGATGCTCCAACGATTTTCCTGCGCGTGATTTCCTTCGGTTAAGGATTGCGTTGGAGAATTGGACTAATTCTTGACAATTTGCAAAAGGCTTACTATAAATAGGCGCATATATTTTTTCTTCAAATCCTCTAAATAAGCAGTATTCAGTATCAATCCATTTCAATAATTGAAGGTCTGGATTTTTAGAAATTTCTGTATTAGTGATATTATGGATATTATTGTACAAATCTCTTGCTAATTGTGCCATCTGTATAGTTCCCGGGAAGTCTGTATATGAAGAAACTACTTCCTGGATCCTAATGTGTACCTGTTCTTCTGAAGATATAGGCTGAGAAATATCTATCAACTGGTTGGTCATTTCCGGTGAGAGATTGAAGTATGCAAAAAAATCATCAATCTCTTGATCTGTTTGTAAGACAAAACCATGATAATAATCATCGCTTTCTTGTGCTATGATTAGCAGGTCTCCAACGTTCTCTTCCTCAAAGAAAGGGAAATTCTTGCCAAAACGCGTAATTCGATATTCATTACGTGTTCCTTGACCGTAATATATAAAACGGCTGTCAGTGACGAAATCATCTTGCCATTTTACTTTAACCAGTTTGCTTTTATTTTCTCCTTTTGTTCCAGGTTTGTCAAATAGGAGCAGGGCTGCACATTTTGGTATATAAAAGCCAGCCTGATGTGAACCGTTTTTTCCTGTATCATTGGCTGTAATAAAACGGCAAAATGCATGTCTTGAGCTTTGTACTTTAGCAATAGCACTGTTTAATATGTCACTCATGGCTATTCTGTTAGCATTGTTTGGACTATCTGTTTTGAAACTGCGGTAATTAAAGGTACAACTACTGAGTTACCGCATTGTCTGTATGCCTGTACATCAGACACTTTATTTATAATATATTCGTCTGGATATCCCATTAGTCGTGCACACTCTCTTGGTGTTAACCGACGAGGATTCATACCGTTTTCTTGCGGTATAAGAATTTCCGAACCATCTTTATAATATCTTGCACTTAAAGTACGACTTATACCATTCAGGTCTACTAAGCCGAATCCAAATCCATTTCCTTTGGCTTTATGCTTATCTGCATAATTTTGCAGATAAGTCCATAGTTTATCTGAAAGGGTGTATTTAGGATCTGGATAATTGTCTAAAATATCTTGTATTTTCTTGAGTGGATTATTGGCTTTAGGAAATCTAAATTCTTCTTTTCCTTTATAACGTCTTTTATCAAAACCTACAATCATTATACGTTCCCTATGCTGCGGCACATAATCTTTCCCGTCCATTACTTGATAATGAATCGAGTATTCCAGCTCTTCCAATGTAGATTGAATAACTTTAAATGTATTTCCTTTGTCGTGTGAGACAAGATTTTTTACATTTTCCAGATAAAAAGCTTTAGGCCTGTGTCTGTTTAGAATCTCTGCAACATCAAAAAACAAAGTTCCTTGAGTTTTGTCTTTGAAGCCAGTCTCTCTTCCCAGACTTTTTTTCTTGGATACTCCGGCAATGGAAAATGGCTGACATGGGAAGCCTGCACACAATATGTCAAATTTCTCGGGGATATATTTTTTAGTTTCCTCTTTTGTGATATCACCAAATGGCATCTCTCCAAAATTTGCCATGTATGTTTTTTGTGCAAAAGGATTCCATTCAGAAGAAAAAACACATTTTCCACCTTGTGCTTGCATGGCAAGACGAAAACCTCCCATTCCTGCAAATAAATCAATGAAAGTAAATTTGTAGTCAATTGGATCGGGGAAAGGTATTTGGAAAAAATCATTAAATAATCCAGCTTGTATTGGATCATGTAAGACATCTTCTGTAACTTCAATTTTGGGGAACTTGTATTCTAAATATTCTTTTAAATATTTTTTCGCTTGTTTAATTGAAAAATCATTGATGAGGTTATGATTGTGCAGGTAATGTGTGATGACGGCTAGTTGATTGTCATATGATTTAGGACCATACATATAAATTTGTACTTTTCCTGCAGAAGTATCTTTGATAGTAATCTTTTCCGGAAAGTCCGTTAAATGTATGCTGGGTATATTTTTATTCATAAATCCAATGGTAATTTAATGACAAAGATACAAAATCCCCTTCAAATCTTGATTGTTTTCTATTTTAAAAATTTAAATAAGTATTATATGTAATAATTGGGTTAGATATTGATTGATTACTGGATGTTTAAGCTATTTTTAGCAGGGGTGCTTATCTTCTTGTTTTATATTTGATCATGTTTTGTAGTTTATAATAGTGATATTCTTATATGAAATATAATTATCTCATCACTTCCTCTTATCTTTGCATCATGAATTATCTGGAACTGTTTGGAACCCTCGTAGGGTTAGTCTATTTGTGGCTTGAATACCGGGCCAGTATTTATCTGTGGCTGGCATGTATCATAATGCCGGCCATCTATCTGGTAGTCTATTACCAGGCCGGACTCTATGCCGATTTCGGAATCAATGTCTATTACCTGATTGCTTCGGTCTACGGCTGGATTGTCTGGAGCAGAGGACGGAAAAAGCATGATGCACAGCAGGAGGAAAAGGAAATCCCTATCACCCGCATGCCGTTCAGGAAGTATTTTCCTTTGACGGTGGTCTTTGTCCTGTGCTGGGTGTTCATCGCGTGGATACTGATTAAATGGACAGACAGCAGCGTGCCCTGGACGGACAGTTTCACGACGGCCCTGAGCGTGATAGCCATGTGGATGCTGGCCCGCAAATATGTGGAGCAGTGGTGGGCCTGGATGATTGTGGACTGGGTATGTTGTGCCCTCTATATCTACAAGGAGCTGTATTTCACTTCAGCTTTGTATGGAGTGTATGCGATCGTCGCTTTCTTCGGGTGGAGAAAATGGCTTTCATTGATGAGAACCGGATCACGAACTGAAAACGAATAATCAGCAGGCAATATGGAGAAGAATAAATCAGGGATATATCCTGCTATACCCGAAGCCGTAGTTGTAGGGAACGGAGAGTTTCCATCGCATCCGTTTCCCCTGTCCGTTCTGGATCAGGCACCTTGCGTGGTGTGTTGCGATGGAGGGGCGAATGCGCTGGTAGAAAGCGGACGTCTGCCTGACTGGATTGTAGGCGACGGAGACTCTCTCTCGGAAGAAAACCGGATTCGTTTTCAGGACCGCATTCATCGCATTCCGGATCAGGAAACGAACGACCAGACGAAGGCTGTTTCCTTTCTGGCTTCGCAGGGCATACGTCGCATTGCCATTGTGGGAGCAACAGGTAAACGGGAAGATCATACGCTGGGCAATATCAGTCTGCTTATGGAGTATCAGCAGATGGGGCTGGAAGTGGTGATGTTGACGGATTACGGTTCCTTTACTCCGGCTGCAGATACACAGACCTTTGCCGGATTCCCGCACCAGCAGGTGTCCGTCTTCAATTTTGATGCGGTGCAGTTGCGGAGCGAAGGATTGAAATATCCGATCTATGATTTCCGGTATTGGTGGCAGGGAACCCTGAATGAGGTGGAAGGCGATTCGTTTCGGATTATGGCGAAAGGGCATTATCTGGTTTATCGCACTTATGAGGCGAAGGGGTAATCATTTTTGCTTGCTATAAGGACTATTCCCTGACTGAAATTTATCAGCTCTCTATCTATTTTCACAAGGAACAAATAATACATCAGTTTTTAAAGAACAATTATAAAAAAGGTTGTATCATTATAACCTTTATGGATTTTTTATATCTTTGTATTGTTTGTTGTTAATCAAACTCCATATACCATATGAAGTATCTGAATATAAAAAAACTACTGACGGCTTGGCAAAATTTGCAGCCTTTATATGAGAAAGATCGGGAAAGACTTGGTCGTCATTTTACTGTTGATTTCAATAATAACAGTAACTATAAAGAGGGTAATACATCAATATACGGTCAGACTGAAATTCTATTACTTTTCGGACGCCTGATTATACGAAAATTCTGAATGCTATGAGAACACAGCCTTCTTTAACCCTTGCAGATATGAAAGAGGAAACGGGTATTAGTGTAACAACTATTCAGAAACTGTTGAGTCTGTTATTTCCTAAAAAGTATATGTATGTTGAGTGTGGCGAGAGAGATTGAAGTCGGAGGTATTTATAACTTAATGAAATTTCAGTATTGGATAAACAATGAAATTTTTTATATTGAAATATCATTCCGCTTAAAATATAAAGAACTATCAGTTATAATTTCGGATTATAGAAAATAATTTGGCAAATAGAAATTTGAAACTCTAGATAATAAGAGATTTTTTAAGTTTAAAATAAAAATGTTCAATAAAATGAGATATAGTTTTTCTGGTCATGAATCATTCCCTTGTAAGTCCATGTGGTTAAAGAAAGGATATGATTATTTGATCAATCACAATAAGTTTACGGACTCTGATGCTGTTGTTAAACTCGGTGTAGGTAAAAATATGGTGCAATCAATCAGGTTTTGGCTAAGGGCATTTGGGTTATCATATGATGATGAAGTATCAGAAATTGCTCGCTATCTTTTTGATGATGTGGAGGGTAAAGATCCATATGCTGAAGATAATTTTACATTATGGATTCTTCATTATCTATTAGTGGTTACGGATGTTTCAAGTATTTACCGTTTGGTATTTGTTGATTTGCAACGTGAAAAGAAAGAGTTTGATAAAGATCAACTCCTTTCATTTATAAAACGAAAATGTAATTTGCCCGAGCAAAAGAACGTATTTAATGAGAATACCGTTAAGAAAGATATAAGAGTGTTTTTGCAAAATTACCTTTCTCCGATAAATCCTCAAACTAACGAGGAATATACGAGTCTATTGCTAGGATTAGGTCTTCTTCGTGAAAATGATGGGAAATATTCTTATAATGAAATCCCCTTAGAGCAAGTAAATCCTTTGATTATTTTATTTGCATTGGTTCATATAGCAGGTAAAGATAAAACTATTTCTAATGATAAGTTACAAGAACTATCTTTGATTTTTTGTATCCCGTTCTCTTCTTTCTTGATGATCGTTCGTTCATTAAGTAGACAATATCCAGAAGAGATTAGCTACTCAGACAATAGCGGAATTAGAAATGTGCAATTTCTTAAAAAACTACATACACTTGAAGTGTTGAACAGATATTATAATGGCGATGAAATTTAATTTATCAATAAATATAAGTCAAGGTGTAAGCGATAATTTCAATTATATTGTTACACCTAATGCTCAAAAGGTATATGGAAATATAGTAGATAGTTTCCAGTCTGGAATTCACTCATTCTCAATAATAGGAACATATGGAACTGGAAAATCTAGTTTCTTAATGGCTCTAGAGCAAGATTTGCTCAATAATAAATCAAAATTAGTATCAGAAAAACAAGTGTTTGCAGGCGCTGATAATTTTGAATTTATGAATATTGTAGGCGATTATACAACTCTGTCGACGTTATTATCAAATGAGTTATCAATAACCCCTTCAAATGATAGTAAGAACATTTTCAGTGCACTGACAAAGCTTTTGATGCGACTAAAGTCTCAAAACAAATTTTTATTTATATTTATTGATGAATTTGGTAAGATACTTGAACATGCTGCAAACAATAATCCAGAGAAGGAACTGTACTTCTTACAAACATTAGCAGAGTTTGTTAATGTTTCGTCTAGAAATGTAATACTTATTACTACGCTTCACCAGAATTTTGGCTCTTATGCATACAAACTGACTGAAACACAAAGGAATGAGTGGCTGAAAGTAAAAGGTCGTTTTAAAGAGTTAGTTTTTGCAGAACCAGTAGAACAACTTCTATTTTTGGCTGCAGAAAGCCTAACAAGTTCAAAGAAAATGACAGATAATGCCAAAGAGAATTTCCTTGATATATTCTCATTGGCAAAGAAAAATAAAATTATATCAGAGTCTTTAACAGCAAAAACCTCTAAGATGCTGTATCCATTAGATGCAGTATCAGCTTCTTGTTTGACACTGGCTATCCAAAGGTATGGCCAGAATGAGAGAACATTGTTTTCTTTTTTACATGACACCACATCTAGTTCGGTAAATAGTTTTATTCCTAATGATACAACGACTTATAATTTGTCTGTTGTTTATGATTATATCATATACAATTTTTACACGATTTTAGCAGAGACAAATATAGACTCTACCAATTGGCGTGCCATTCGAGTTGCTATAGAGCGAGTTGAGAGTGGAATTATCAGTAAAAATAATATTGATGATGCCCTTAAAATTGTTAAGACTATTGGATTGCTTAATTTGTTTTATAATGGTGTTGTAGTAGACCTTGCTTTCTTAGAGATTTACGCATCGAAGGCTTTAGGTATTAAAAATCCTAAAAGTATTATTGAGAAGTTAACTGCGAATAAAATCATTCGTTTCGCTGTATATAAATCTCAGTTTATTTTATTTGAAGGTACAGATATAAATATTGAAGATGAACTATACAAAGCAGCTACAGTAGTGCCTGTTCCTAAGTTAGTCGCAACAGAAATAGCTCCTTATGTAAAAAAGACAGTCGTTGTAGCGTCAGCTTCATATTATAGAACTGGTACTCCACGTTATTTTCAGTTTGTCGTTTCTAATGAACCCTATGATGTTGAACCAACTGGGGATGAGGATGGCTTTGTGAACTTAATATTCCCTTTGGAATATGTTAAAGATCGTATGATAGAGTTATCTGCAAGTTCAGGTAAGGCAATAATTTATGCCTACTTTGAAGATACAGAAACAATCATTAAACATCTTTATGAGATAAAAAAATTGCAATATCTTCTTGATAATGTGGTATTAGAAGATCGTATTGCAAAAGGAGAAATACTTAAACAACAAGCATATGAAACGCAATTGCTTAATGAAAGCATTAATAGTTGCGTAGAAATGATGAATGGTCAGGTAGAATGGTATTTCAACGGGAAAAAACAAGTAATAAACTGTCGAAAAGATTTTAATAAGCTACTGTCAACAGTTTGTGAATTTGTATATAATAAAACACCTATTATTAGAAATGAGTTATTCAATAAACAAAAGATTAGTTCTGCTATTTCTTTGGCAAGAGTAAACTTGTTAGATGCAATGATTGAGCATTGGCAAGAAGAAGACTTTGGATTTTCTTCAACTCAATACCCTCCAGAGCGTACTATTTACAATACTTTGCTTAAGAGTTCGGGTATTCATCGTCAGAATGAGGATGGACTATGGATTCTGGGTGAACCGATAACTCCAGAACTTCAATCTTTATGGAATGTTTGTACTGATTTCTTAGCAAAGAGTACAGAAAAAGCTTTGAAATTGTCTGATCTGGTGAAGACATTAAAAATGCGCCCTTATAAATTGAAACAAGGTATTATAGACTTTTGGTTGCCTATATTCCTATTTGTGAAACAACAAGAGTTTGCGCTTTATAATGGTGAAACATTTGTTTTGAATATTAATAAAGAACTTTTTGAATTATTGCAGAAACGTTTGAATGATTTCACAATAAAGGCTTTTGATATTAGTGGAATTAAATTGGAATTATTCAACAAATATAGAGAGTTCCTGAATAAAGAGCGTGGAGAGAATATTACTTCGAAGTCTTTGATGGATACTATTCGTCCGTTTTTCAATTTTTATAGAGGTTTGAATATATATGCCAAGACAACTTGTAAATTTGACTATGACGCAACAGCAAAGTTTAGAGATATTTTAGCTACAGCAAAAGATCCTTGTAAGGCATTTTTGGAAGATATACCAACTGCTTTAGGTTATAATGATCTTCATAATGAAGAATTTGCTGCTCAGTATTTACAACTTATCAAAACTGCTGTTCACGAATTAGTCATTTGCTATGATTTGTTTATCAATCGTATTGAAGAAACAGTTGTAGAATATTTAGGTTTGCCTCATGATTTTGTAGATTATAAAAAGGTGTTAGTACAGCGATACTCGAATATAAATAAAAGTTTGCTGACAGCTAAATCTAAATCGTTCTTAGATAGAATCCTTGCTCCATCTGATAACAAACGCGAATTTTATGAGAAAATAGGTTTGGTTGTATTTGATAGGAAGATAGAAACTATAAAAGATAAGGAAGAAGCTTTGTTCTTGTCAAATCTTACACACTTGTTCGGGGAATTAGAACGGTACACTGCTTTTGATAATATAAATTATGAAACAGATGAGATAGCATTTAATTTTGAACTGGCTACAAGTAAAGGAGATTTTAAATCAAGTAGAACTTATCGTCTTCCTAAAGTAAAACTTGCTGAAGCTGAAAATATAGAAAGTAAGATGCAAACACTTTTATCAGGAAATGATGAATTAGATGTTTGTATTTTACTGAAAATGTTAAACAAAAGATTGCAATAGATATGGTACGACAGATATTGGGTATTTCAGGGGGTAAGGATAGTGCTGCATTAGCCATTTATCTCAAAAATAAATATCCGCAAATGAAATTGGAGTATTATAATACAGATACAGGTTGTGAGCTTGCAGAGACAGAATTATTGATAAATCGTCTTGATACATATCTCGGTGGCATAACAATGTTGAGGGCTGCAGCTGGAAGTCCAGAGGCAACGCCTTTTGAACATTTTTTAAAGGCGTCAGGTAATTACTTACCTTCACCCCAAGCTCGTTGGTGTACTCAGAAAATGAAATTAGCAGAAATGGAAAAGTTTGTAGGAGATGCACCTACTATTTCCTATGTTGGAATTCGCGGTGATGAAGATCGTGAGGGGTATGTTTCTACTAAACCCAATATTCAAGCTATTTTTCCATTTCGCAAAAATATATGGAGTGTTGATGTTATAAATAAGGTATTAAGTAACAACAATATTACTAACCTTATAGAAATATATACATTATTGTCTGATGGAGATATTCTGAAAGAAGCAAAGAAAATTATAGAAAAGCCACTTTCTAAAGAATTCTATTACAGTAAGAAAGTTAATGCGTTACTAAATTTAGATACGAAGCTATTTAATAAAGCCGTTTTTAAATTTCTTAAAACGACAGATTATCCTGTTGGTATGCTTGATGAGTTTCCATTAGTAGATAATGACGACATTCTTGTTCGGGATGATATATTCCGAATTCTTGAAGAAAGTGGTGTAGGTGTACCCAATTACTATAAACCTATTCAGTTTGAGGTTGATGGCAAGGTTGGAACTTATAATCGTAGTCGTTCAGGGTGTTATTTTTGTTTTTTTCAACAAAAAATAGAATGGATATGGCTATACGAACAACATCCAGACCTTTATAAAAAAGCGATGGATTTTGAAAAAGGTGGTTATACTTGGAATCAGAATGAGAGTTTGGCTGATTTGATCAAGCCAGAACGTATCCGTCAAATTAAGTTAGATGCAATTAAGAAGCAAGAGGCAAAGCGTCGAGCTGGCTCTTGCAGACTAGTTGATAATATTGGTGATATTGATGAAGATAATTTTTGTGCAAACTGTTTTATTTAAAAAGTATGCGAAGAAATGCTTTTGATACAGAATTTGAGGACCGTAATTTTGAAATATCTTTTAATCTGAATCCTCAAAGATGGATCGATAATTGTCCTGACAGTAATAATCCAATTCTTTGTGAAGATAATTGGCAACCAGAAATAAAATATTTAAATTCAACCAATGATGGAATTTCAGATGCAATTAAGGATATTCCATCTGATACAGGTGGAATATATTTGTTTTTCATAAAAGGGATTACATTGCCATTTTTTGAAAGGCATATTGTTTATATAGGAAGATGTCATTTTAGTGCATCCCAAAATATTAATAAACGTGCAAAAGAATATTTTACAGATAAAAGACCTAAAATTAGAAACTTATTTAAGCGTTGGGGACAATATGTATATTACAGATATTATCCAGATACAAATAATAAAAAAATTGATGAAAATGAAGTAATGTTGATTCGAGCTATAAAGCCTGATTTTAATGAAGAAATACCGGACAAATTAGATCCTCAACTTCCAATAAGTGCATTTTAATATGATTAATATACCAGCAATAAAAGGACAAATAGGTAATACTATTTATTACATTGCGAATTTGACATTTTCTCAAATAGCAACAATGGTAAGCCGAGTTAATGATGAATTGCATACTGCAAATTCTATAAAAGAACAGATACAACGTTCATTATCTGATAATTATATAAGAATAAAGGATTATATAATAAGACGTGAAGATCATTTTTTTGATAGTTTGGTTCTAGCTGTATATGATGGAGATCCACAATGGCGAGAAATCAGATATGAGATAGATGGGCATATCTATCCTAATATTGGGCTATTAGAATTAAATGGTGAAGAAAAAATTTTTCCTGTTGATGGACAACATCGTGTAGAAGGTATAAAAAAGGCTTTGGAATGTAAGCCAGATATAGCTGACGAAACTATTGGCGTTGTTTTAATTGGTCATAAGAATACAGTAGAAGGCAGGGAGCACTCTAGACGTATTTTTTCTACTTTAAATAGGTATGTAAAACCTGTAAGATTAGGTGATATAATTGCACTTGATGAGGATGATACTGTTGCTATTGTTACTAGAAATATGTTAGAGAATTATCCATTATTTACAGGCAATAGGATTAAAGCGACCAATAATAAGGCTATACCTATCAATGATAAAATGGCTTTTACTTCTCTCATGACATTGTATGCATGTCACATAACTTTATTTAATACATTTATTTCACTTAGGGATGGTAGGAAATATACACAATCACAGTTGAATGAATATCTGAAATTTAGGCCAAATGATGATGTTCTTGAAGCGTTCGAATGCTTCCTTGTTGAGTTCTGGAATTTGATGCGAAATGTATTTCCTGAGTTTAATGCATTTATTAATAATGCGAATCAGCAGTTGAAAACATCTTCTGATTCTTGATTTAAA
>ONZU01000404.1_pt1 | contig 43104 bp, 48 predicted proteins | sample 1671161 | NCBI WGS metagenome assembly ONZU01 (sample SAMN06348128, study PRJEB24527) | human gut metagenome | biome: human gut; feature: ankylosing spondylitis patient; material: feces | host: Homo sapiens | place: China | collected 2015-10
AGATTTGAAACCCTTATTCAACTATTTAAAAGAAATTGAAGATAGAGAGTCTTTTTCAATCTATAAATTAGAGGTTGATTTTGGAATATTCAGAATCCTTTACGATGATGATTCTTTTCTTTCAATCACAGGACAGTTCTCAAATAAAGAAGAGTTTGAAACCATAAATTCTATTTATATGCAAATTTACTCAATCATCCAATGTAATGAATAGCGGTACTAATCAAGATTTTAAATAATAGAAAAACATCTGGCTTTGCATTATTAATATAAAAGATGGTTTTTGTAAATTTGTGCAGTTGTGCTTAATATTTTACTTATGAAAAAGTGGCAGAAAATAGCAGGAACCATTACATTAGTAGTTTTGGCAGTTCTCAATATTATTCTATGTGTATATTATTTAGAATACGCAACTTCAATGTATTTCGAACCAGGAGGAAGCACACAAGATGCTATTGAAATAATGCGAACTCATTCACGGTACGCTATAAAAAATATTAGTTATCTTGTACATACCAATTATATTGTTGCTCTATTCTTGTTCATGTGTCTTTGGCGGAAAGGAGGTAAGAATTGAAAAACGAAATATATCACCCTATAAATGCTATTGATTGCGAGTGTTCGGTAAATTCAATCGACTACGATGCTACAGACCTTGTCATCGTTCTTGATCGATTTGACAACAATCAGACAGTTGCAATTAGATTTAAGAATGTCTATACGTATCGTGTCACTCTTGAACATTTTAGAATATGCGAAGTAATGGACGGCTTGACTTCCCAACCATTATATGAAGTTGAAAATTCCGCATATCTGAGTGAAATGTTAATGACAGGAATGAGAGAATTGTACGGCTCTTTACTTAATGTAAGGCACTATACGATAAGCACGACTGAGCATATCATTGATGTATTAACAGCCGAAACTTATGTTATAGAATGAAACTGACCGATAAACGATTTTGGATATTTGAGGCAATAGTACTGATATGCACAATCATCTGCATTTTCATATTATGGATGAAACATTGGTTGGTGCTGTTTGGTTTAGCATCCTTTGGATTTTGTTGCCTTATGCTTTTTGGCGGAGCAGCGTCATGGAAACTATATAAAGGCAACCAATGGTGGAAATTGGCTGGATACTTGTTCCTAATTACAACGGCAATTCTTTCCTTTGGACTGTTCTGCTTTGTGTGGGATTGGAATGATAATGGTGGACGCCCCGCGAATATTCCTCCTGACGAAGGATCTTATATTACTGCTAATGAACTGGTCGGAATTATAATGCTGTTATGGACTATATTCGTTCCTATACTCTCTTGCGCCATTTCATATTTTGCCAAACGATTATTGTTCCCCAAAAACGAAAAATAAATAATGAAAAAAATATTGATTTGTATAGCCAAAATTATTCTCGTGATAATTGTATTATTTACCAAGTTGTTTTATTTGCCTCGCTCGGTGATTTTGCATCTTGGAGCTGGACTTCGTTATGGAAGCTTACGGATATTCCGACCAAAACAAAAAATATCATATAAAGATATTCGTTATGGTTCTGATGATTTCAGTGTTATAGACCATGCAGACAACAACTTATCCAATGGATTTTTAGGATTTCTTGTATTGGCTATAATCTTGTTATTGATAGCTAACTAAATTCTATATACATAATCTTAATGCCTTACAAAAGATGGAAATACATGTAGATTTTACTAATAACCATTTTGAGATGTCATTTATTCCTGTTGATTTTTATTCGTTAGAATCTACTTTTGGGCATCTCCCCATACACCAAATTAAGAATTTAAACTTAGGTTTTTTCCCCGATGATGATAATCCTCAAAAAGATTGTTATTACGACAATAAGGACATCTATAAGATTTTTCCTCATTCTGCTGCAGATTTGAAACCCTTATTCAACTATTTAAAAGAAATTGAAGATAGAGAGTCTTTTTCAATCTATAAATTAGAGGTTGATTTTGGAATATTCAGAATCCTTTACGATGATGATTCTTTTCTTTCAATCACAGGACAGTTCTCAAATAAAGAAGAGTTTGAAACCATAAATTCTATTTATATGCAAATTTGCTCAAACATCCAATGTAATGAATAGCGGTACTAACCAAGGACTTAAATGAAACAAAAACATCTGGCTTTGCATTATTGATATAAAAGATGGTTTTTGTAAATTTGTGCAGCTGTGCTTAATATTTTACTTATGAAAAAGTGGCAGAAAATAGCAGGTCTCATAATATTTTTTCTTATAACACTATATGAACTTCTTACATGGGCTAATACTTATGTATACTTAAAATATGTGGTGGAGCCAACAGACAATGACTTGCTTATTGAACAAAGCTACATGTATATCGACGGATTGTCTTTGGGTATGTGGATGAATTTATCGTTAGCCATATTCTTATTCATATGTTTATGGCGGAAAGGAATGAACAAAACTTATCCTTCGCCCATTAAACCCAGTTCAGTAGAAAAAATAATTATACCCTTCACTTTTGAGAGAGCTTACTGCCGTATCGGAGTCGCCACCGATAACAGTGGCATTGAACGTATGGAAGTCTATTTTGTCAGAAAAGACAAAACGGCAATCTGTTATGCGAATAGCTCTTTCAGTCAAGTTGTCATTGATGATGCAAAGCTTGATAAATTCGATAATCTTGAAATAAATATAGCTACTATTAATAGTATTCGTGAAACAATAGGACTTGCAAATCACATTATTAAATTGTCGGATGAAAGATTGATCGTTTTTGAAGTCCTTCCCAAAGGGTACGGTGAACTATACGAAAGTGTTACAGTAATAACTCCAAGTGACGACGAATACTCAGACTATTTAGAAGATTATAAGCAAGGAAAAGAAATTGATTCCTGGAAAGCAGAAATAAAACAATTAAATCACAAAAGATGATACTACTTGGCATTATAATACAATTAATTGTCTTTACATTGCTGGCAATAGTGATTGCATTGCCATTGGTTGGTATCGTATGTTGGCGAAGCAAGAAAAACAAAAAACGGAATGCAATATTGACATTTATATCTCCGTTCGTGTTCATATATACTTTCTATTTCGGTTGCATGATAGGTGGTTTTACCTGTTCTTCAGTTTTTGGTACAGGTTGCGGTATAGATGGGTATTATCACGCAACGTTACCAAACGGCTATGAATTAGAAACTATTTCGGATGACTTTGACCGTGAATATTTTACAGGGTATATTCGCAAAGATGGGAAGGATGTCATTGAATGGGTAACTAAAATCAAGGTTTCAGGCGACTCTATTTATGGAGAGCGGTATTTCGTAAACGAAGCTCCGGGAAGCGAATACTACTTTGTCATTGACACTAAATCCGGCATCATAACACAATACAAATCATTTCGGGAAGCTGATGAAAATGATCCGACCCTTCTAACAGGATTGACTCACTTGGAGGCGTTTTATTACAAAAGTTGGTCGTGGGTTATTCCTTTGGGTAGTATTGCATTTGTCATATCATTATGGGTAGTATTTCTTTTATGGTTTATAGTCGGCAAAATATCTGCATAATGGAAAGATTAACTATAAAAGATAGATTGTTATTAGTAGGATTATTCCTATTGGAAGCAATAATCATGTTTTGCATTGTTCCCAAAGCCAATGCAGATGAAATTAGCGTACAGGTAGAGTTAGTACTTGGTTTATCCTTAGCACTAATGATAAGTCTGGCGATATTGATAAAGCATAATAGAGGTAAGTGTAAGACTATGCTTTCTATCTTTATCGTATGCGCTGCGACCTATCTTCAAATATCCTACTGTTCTCTGTTTTATGAATGGGGTGTTGTCATTTGTGTGACATTGCCTGTATTTCAACTGACATTTGGCTTCTTGATATCCAAATTCTCCCAGAGTATAACGGACTTATGTACAGGCTGCTCCAATTTGATGTTTTCTACTATATGGGCCAATCAAATGGTTGGCTTCTTATGGTTTCATCATGAATCCAGCGACCTTGAAACGGTGGGAATAGCGAGTGCGTGTGCTCTTGTCGGTGTAGTGATTGTGTTTATGATATCGACCATTATGATAATGAAATTCAATCCAAAAGTTCCTTGACAATTATGAATTTACCGATAAGTGGATGGTTAGGAGCAAAGGGGAAATTCAGGTAAGGTTTGGAACAAACAATGGAAAAGATACGAAAATAGATGAATATAGCAACAAGCCATCTATATAACTGAATTACAAAAGAAAAGCTGATAATTACAGACTAATGAATGGTATTATTTTGTAGATTTGTAAACTAATCAAAGAAAAATAGAAACCATGCATAAACGACGTACGAAAAAGGAAAATGCAACAAAATGCCGTAAAAAGGTAGAATCATCAGAAACTACCTCTAAATACTTGTCATTATGGCTTCTCTTGCCAATCCTCTTCTTCTGCCGATGGGGGATAAAAATAAATCAAAATACTCTGATTGAGGTTGGATGGTGGTGGTACATTCTCTGTGCCATAATTGGTTTGGCTATTGGTATAATACGACTTATTCGAGATAAAGAAATCAGTTGGAATTGGAAAGAATACTTGGGGGCTATTTTCTATTCTTTTATACATTCGGCAATGGGATTGATAATAGGTGTGCTGCTAATCTTTGGTGTTGAAATAGCGAATTACTATATTCCGTCCGAGTATAAATATTACAATGAATCAGCAACTATAATTAACAAAGATTTCAGTTCTCTTTATAGAGCAGGAGTTCATTTCGATATAGAATTTCATTTTGAAAATAAAGAGTTTGGAGTAAGAACGTTTGATTTTGGCAACGACTTCTACAAGCAAGCTGAAATTGGTGACAGATATACTTTCACCTTCCAAAATGGGTTCTTTAATATTCCTATCATAAAGAGTAAAGCCAAACTAGAATAACAGGGTAAACAAAGCCCGGTTAGTAAGTTTTTCATAAATAGAGGTAGAAGATAAGAGGCATTATAATAATACCGCTTTTGATAAATCAAAGATGAATAGTAAGGAATACAATAAGATGGTTGCCGATGCAAGGCGTGGCGTGAGTCGCAAATATGGCTTTCGCCAGAGTTCCTATATCAACTTCAAGGTTGAAGGAGGCTATTATTTCTGTCTGTATTTTCATACTGATGAAGCCAAACTTACTGTCAAACCGATGTATGCCGATGACTTATGGTGGGATATATGGGACGCGTCTGAAAACAAAATGGAGCCGTTGAGTTTGCGTGGAACCGGCGCTTATTCTCTGTCGGGGCAAGTTTTGGCTTCATATGAAATCCCCAAAACAACCAACTTGGATGAGCTTAGCAATCTGTTTGAGCAGGTATTTCAAGGCGCAGCTACTGTAATGTCGAAATTTCTGACTGACAACCCTGATGCTGACTTTTTCTATCCCGATGAATCGAGGATGGATCATGATCCTGACAGACTTCTCTATCTTATTACCCTAATCCACAACGGCAAGAAGAACGAGGTATTGGATATAATAAAGGAAGCTCGTAAGAGCAAGCATTGCTGTATGTTCAAAAGTGGAATGTTTAGCGACAGCTACACGTATATCCGCCGATGGTGCAAGCGGGAACAAACCGGCATGCGGATAAGGAATATTTTTGTTTCCATTTTCAATAGCCTTGTTAAGACAAGGGCATATGCATTAATGGCACTCGGTAAGAATAACAAAAAAGACATCATGCCCAGTGCTTGGGATGTCAGGCTTTTAGATTATGGTCTTGTGATGCTATTATGCCTTCCTATACTATTGTTCTGGCAGAATTTCACGGTGTTTTTTTGTATATATGCCATTTATTGCATCCTTGTTTGTTTCGTGGACTATGGGAAGCGGAGCGAAAGATACTATATCCGTTTCGGTCAACTATCCGACAGAACAAGGTTAAGATGGAAAATTTGTGCCTGGGCTTTTGTAATCATAGTCTATATATGTTTATTCTCTATAATTTTTTGGGGACATGAAATTGACAGATAAACGATTTTGGAAATTTGAAGCGCTGATGCTACTGTGTGGTATGATTTCTATAGTAATAAATCCCTTGCTATATACATTTGGGCCAGATGTCTATTGGGAAAATTATATATCTGGATTGTATTTTTTTCTATTTATCATAGTATATCCCCTTGCCGGCTGTTGTGTCTGGTTCTCTTTCCGAAAAGTTACCGCATGGTGGCAAAGAGCGGTAATAATATCTTTCCTTGTCATCTTGTTGCTATCTGTAGCAGTTTTTGGATGGATATGTATCTTTATAAAAGATGGTATGACCGGATTGGTATTTTTATCGGGCAGTTTCATGGCATCAGTATTCTCCATTTTACCCGTTGCAATAGGCTCTTATCTTTTTCAAAAATATCAAATGAAAAACTTATAATCCAATTGATTCAAGCTTTAACTCTTCTTGTAGCAAGTATCTGTGTACATTTGTACAGTATTTGAATCGTAATACAAATTGCATAGTTACAGAAAATCAATAACCATGAAGTTAGATTAGTGTTGCAGACACGGAGCAAAACGGATGGCATATCCTTCCCAAAAGGTCGTCACTTCCGGCATCGCATAAAATACGATAAGTCGGAAGTGGTGACCAACATCCGTGAGCTAACCTCCAAAACCATTCGATGGCTCTACTTCCGCAAGCGTCAGCCTGCGTTCGGTAGAACCATCGAGCAAATCATCGTTTGAAGACCAGCTTCCCAACCTCATTGACACTGTGAGAAACAGCTGAGTGGAGCGTAGTGAAACCCTGCTGTTTCTCTCTGTGGCATTGGAATGAAGTCCTTCACTGGTAGCCAAAGCCACTCAGCCGAGTTTTGTTTGGTGTCGCAGACATGGAGCAAACCGGATGCTGATCTATAATAATACATACAAATTACTATATGAAAAATCATAAATATTACAATATGACTCATTTTCTTTATTACCTTATTACAAATAATATAGTTTACCTATTTTGAAAATCAGTACTAGGTTATTTGCCGTCAAAAGAAAATCATTTTCTGAGGGATTTAAGCATCTTGGTGATGCAGCGTTTCTTCTGCTCCATATTAGGGTGTACGTACAGATTAAGAGTTGTCGTTATGTTGGCATGGCCGAGTAATACGCTGACCGTTTTATAGTCACAGTTACTTTCAATACAACGGGTTGCAAAGCTGTGTCGCAATCCATGGTATTTTAAACGAGGTATCTCCAAACGCTTCATCAAACGGTGATAATAATTACGATAAGTTCTAGGCTCTGTTGGCTTCTCTTCATTTGTCAATACATAGAACTCGTTGTTTACAACTTTCTTGAGTGGTTTAACCATAGCCAATAGCTCCTTATTTATCGGAATCTCCCGGCAGGAATTTTTCGTTTTGGGAGTATTGATTACCAATTCGGTATGTTTGCAATCGCCTTCAACCATATAGATACGTTCAATCGTACGTCTTACGGTTATAGTTTCGTTGCAAACATCTATATCCGACCATTTTAATCCACAGATTTCACCGATACGTAGCCCGGTAGTCAAGCTAATATAGATACCGAGATTACGAAACGTAAAATTCTCTTTGATGAAATCAAGGATCTTCTTATGGTGAGCTATAGTCAGTACTTCCAAATCTTTATTGGTTTCAGATGTCGGGTATTTGATATCCCATTCGCAATAGTTCATCCATTCATTTTTCACACCGAATTTCATTACCATTTTGAGAACGATGAGTATGTCCTTTACCGTTTTAACACTGAGCCCATTCTCCAATTTTTGTAGGACGAACTCCTGTACCAGTTTTTCACCGAGAGAGTCATAATCACCAAATGACGGTAAAAGATGGTTCTCTAGAATTAACACCATAAGTTGACTGCTTTACATAACGTTGCTTATCACTCTTCCAAGCTAACGCAATTTCTCTAATTGTTTTTGTTGTCATGTAATCCTTAATTATAGGGTTATATCTATAAATTAGAGAAAATCAAACTCTAACGTCCCAAATCTGAGATTTCCGGAGTTTGAGGGGGAATGGAAGAAAGAGCGACTAGAAGATATAGCTGATTTCAGCAAAGGCTCTGGAATATCAAAAGAACAACTATCAGAAAAAGGTGAACCTTGTATTCTATATGGGGAACTTTATACAAAGTATAAATCTGAGGTTATCTTTGACATCATCAGCAAAACTGATATAGATAGCACAAAATTAGTAAAAAGCCAAGCTAATGATGTTATTATTCCTAGTTCTGGCGAAACGGCAGAAGATATAGCAACAGCTCGCTGTGTTCTTAAAAAAAATATCCTTTTAAGTGGAGACCTAAACATCATTCGTTTGCATAAGCATAATGGTTCTTTCATGAGCTATCAATTAAATGCTAAACGGAAATATGATATTGCAAAAGTTGCACAAGGAGTATCAGTTGTACATCTATATGGTGAACATTTAAAAGGTGTGAACACCTATAATCCTTGTATTGAAGAACAGAAGAAAATCGCTAGACTGCTATCACTCCTTGACGAACGCATTGCAACTCAAAACAAAATCATTGAGGACTTGAAGAAACTAAAGTCTGCGATTTCAGAAAGACTTTTCAAAAGCGTAAAAGGTTCTATTGTTCTGCTGTCCGATATATGTGACATTGTTAAGGGTAAACAAATCAATGGGGAAAATCTCTCTGAGAGAGGTAGATATTATGTAATGAACGGTGGTACAGAGCCATCTGGTTATTATAGCGATTACAATGTAGAAGCCAATACTATTTCAATAAGTGAAGGTGGCAACTCTTGCGGATATGTGCAATTCAACACCTTTCCTTTTTGGAGCGGTGGGCATTGTTACTCCATTCAGAATGTGACAGGAAATGTTGATAATCTGTATTTGTACCATTATCTTAAATCGAATGAAGATAACATAATGAAACTACGCATCGGTTCAGGTTTGCCTAATATTCAGAAAAAAGATTTGGCAATGTTCAAAATAATAGTACCGACATTAGAGCAGCAAATGACAATCTCAACTTTTCTGTCATCAATTGAAAGAAAAGCCCAAATAGAAGCAGACATCTTAATTGCTATGCAATCAGAGAAACAACATCTACTTCGCCAGATGTTTATATAAACATTTGGCGAAGCAAATACTGCTTTTGATTTGACAAACAACTTGCATATGTTTCTTCGTTTTCTATCTTCAAATCAAAGCTTCTGAGAACTTTCAGAATATGAAGTTGGTGTTCTTTGGACGGGATTGAAATCTTCAAATTAAGCCATTCTTCAACACTTATAGAACGTCCATCTCGAATGCCATAAGTTACAATAATCAGAGATTTTATAAATCCGTAAGACTTGAAGTAATAGGAAAGATACCCATATTCCAAAAGCGTACTCGGGCGCAGTATTGTATATGCTGGACTGCACACACCTGTCATGTTTGAAAAAGCAAAGCCTCCTTGAAATGAGCGCAAATGAATAACATAATCACCTTTTCTTACAATTTTGTAAATATCGATATTGCTTCGCTCAAATTGGATATCCAAATTTAGATCATCCCTGTTCACCATACCTTTTTCTTGGCTTGCAGCAAGGATATTGGAATATTCCATTTGTTTGTTGCGTTCATTGATAACCTCAAATAATTGTCCATACGAGTATTCTTTGCCTTGGATTTTTGAGTATAATTTTTCAATAATCGCAGACCTATAAGCCGAACAATCCTTAATCAGGGGACTAAATGATTCTTTATATGCCCAATATGGCGATGATATCTTGACTTCTTTTTCAAGTATCGGTCTTTCATATTCTGGTTTGTCTGGCAAATCAGCGCAAGACTTTGGTTGTGGAAAACCATACATAACTTACTTGAATGTATATTCAAACAATATCATCAATGAAAAAGATTTCCAATTTGTGGCAATCAGAGATAATGAGAAACAGAATGTTGTTGAATATGGTGATGTATTATTCACGCTGTCATCGGAAACACCTGAAGAAGTTGGTATAGGTTCTGTATATCTTGGTAAGGAAAAAGTCTATCTGAATAGCTTTTGTTTTGGTATCCATATCACAAATACGGAAGTGGCTTATTCTCCATATCTATCTTACTATGTGTCGTCAACGCCATTCCGAAAATTCATCTATCCCTATGCACAAGGGAGTACGAGGTTTAACCTTTGTAAGGCCGATTTTGAAAAGGCAAGTATCAAACTGCCCTCTTTGGAAAACCAAAAGCGGATCTATTCAATATTGAAGCATCTTGTCAGTAAAATAGGAACTGAGAAAAATCTACTTGGCTTGTATAATACCCAAAAGCAGTATCTGCTTCGTCAGATGTTTATATGAACATCTGATGGAGCAAATATTGCTTCTGCAAACTGAGATTTGTTAAGGTTTCCTGCTCTGCCAATAGTTTGTTGTCTATTGCTGACAATAACATCGCATATTTGAGTTGTTCTGTATATAAAGGGCAAAATATCTTGGCTTTACCATAATCTTTGAAATATATATGAGGTATAGCCATGCCTGTTTTGTAAGGTTCAAAATTGAATACTTTCAGTATATAGTAAAGGTATTGAAGCGAATAGCCATTTTTAGCTTGCAAGATATTCAATGTTCCTGTTGCGGAACATTTGCCGATAACATAAGAGACAGTTCCTACACCTGAACCATCTTTAATAATATAGACAGCTTCATCCTCTGTGTTATAATTGTCAAGGTAGCCAACGATTCCATTTGCACCATATACGGGATATGTTCCATTCTCATAGACATCACTTTCCTGTAAGGTGGAAGAATTACATTCTAAGCATTCTGATAATTGAACATTTGGCTTGCTGCTGCGAACAACATTCTGTGCAATCCCCTTAATTAGGGACTGTAATTTGTCAATGATTTTGTTTTGGGTGGTGATGCGTTCGTCAAGCAATGACAAAAGCTTCGCTATTTTCTTTTGTTCTTCAATAGACGGCAATCCAATTTCATAGGTTTTCATCTGTTCCTTATCTCCTCTTGGCATTTTTACGCCCTTTGCTCCACTCATCGCAAAGTTGATGAACCTATCATTTGCTATGATATAATGAAGGAAGTCGGGAATGCAAGCAGAAAGAGCCTTGAATACAAACACATCAGCAGAGCAACCGCCATTTTTGTCAGCGAACCAAACCTTCTTCAGATATGGACGGATATTTGAAAGCAATACATCACCCTTATTAAATTTTATGACATTAGTATTTGTGGGAACACTCGATGCCTCAATAATTCCTTGATAATCGTGAAGCATATTCTCGGTGGCAACATAATTATCTGAGGACAGATTTTGAGTGTTCATTCGTTCTTTTGAAAACTCAGATACATCCTCCAGAGTACGTTTCTCCCACTCCCCACTGAACTCCGGAAATCTCAAAGGGGGAACATCGCTCATTATATTTCTCTAATTATAGACATTTATCATTAAATGAAATAATATGAGCAACAAAACAATTAGAGAAATTGCGGTAGCTTGGAAAGAGTACAAGCGACCCTATGTGAAGCAGTCCACAATGGCGGCTTATGTGTTAATCTTGGAGAACCACATCCTTCCCACTTTTGGAGAGTGTGATTCGCTCCATGAAGAGATTGTGCAGGACTATGTCCTGCGAAAAATCGAAAGTGGATTAAGTGTAAAATCTGTAAAGGACATTTTGATCGTTCTAAAAATGGTGATGAAGTTCGGGGTAAAAAACGAATGGATGGACTATTATGAATGGGACATCAAATATCCAACCATTTCGACAAACAAAGAGTTGGAGGTTCTATCAGTAGCCAATCACAAAAAGGTGCTCAACCATATTCAAAACCATTTCTCTTTTGCTGGACTTGGTATTTACATTAGTCTATGTACTGGGCTTCGCATAGGGGAGGTCTGTGCCTTGAAATGGAGCGACATCAACACAATGGACGGGACTATTACCGTAAACCGCACAATAGAGCGAATATATATCATTGATGGGACACAAAAACATACAGAGTTGGTTATCAACACTCCCAAAACACAGAACTCATGTAGAGAGATTCCTATGACAAAGGAATTGTTCGCAATGATGAAGCCTCTGAAAAAGGTAGTCAATGATGATTTTTATATTCTAACCAATGCTGAATACCCGACAGAACCGCGTACCTACCGGAATTATTATACCAAACTAATGGAAAAATTAGGTATCCCAAAACTAAAGTATCATGGACTTCGCCATAGCTTTGCCACTCGTTGCATAGAAGCCGGATGTGATTACAAGACAGTTAGTGTATTGCTTGGACATTCCAATATCTCAACGACTTTGGATCTCTATGTTCATCCAAATATGGAACAGAAAAAGCGTTGCATTGCAAAAGTATTCAAGTCACTTGGTAAATGACGAATAAAGAGTGGGAGGATATTCAAATGTAATTCTCTCACCCTCTATTCCAAAGTGATTGGCAATTTTTGAGTTCGTAAAAGAACCATCTGAGGTTAGCAAAATCGACCTAAGGAATATGGCAGATTCGTTTCGACTGATTGGCAAGTGTTCGGACAATAGTTCTGTGTTCATTATCGAGTATCTGCATTTATGGTGACCGACATTACTCCGGGATATCAACCTAAAAGCAGGAAAAGAGTTCACATAAGAGTTCATAAAAGAGCCAGTAGGGTTCATAAAAGAGTTCGTAAAAGCATTATTGAAATGCGCTTATCCCTGCCAGCTATCAAACAGAGGATATCCCAACCAAAACAGGATTGCGTGGAGAGTTAAGGTATTCTATAATCGCAATAAAGCCATATCCTGCTTGCCTGGTATTGGCAACTTCTCACGAGCGATTCATCGCTTGGGGTATTGAGTTACCCTAACTCAATAAATGTTGTATAACGGGTAAACCCGGACGCAAATTGGCGTGTTGATTTCGTCTTTGTCAAGAATGACATATCGAGGCTGGCAAAAATATAAAAGGTCCAAAAAACGCCTTCTTTTCACCAATCAGCTTGCTGAAACATCTGGCACTCTCAAACGACCGCTTGGTCGCTTGGGGTATTAGGCTCCCCGTACAAGATAATCTTTGTACAACGGGCAAGCCCTTAGCTTAAAAAAGATAGGTCGGGGAAATAAGACTGCAACGACCAGTTTCGAGAATTATCATGAAACCAGCCGTTGCACTTAACTTCGACTTACACAAGAATACACGCTTTGAGAATAAAGTCAAGTGGAGAGTCAATAGTGGTAATCCGGTATGAAGCGATAAATGCCACGGCTTTCCTGAACCACCATCCGTTTGTTCGTGAGAAACTTGATTGTTTCCACAATCTTGTTGTGATTCAATTTTGTTCCTGCCAGTTCGTAGGCAGTGGTCAGTTCTTCTTCCAAAGCCTTATATCCCGAAATAGTCTCTTTTCCCTCAAAAGCCAGTTCGAGAGCCTTACGGTGGGTGGATTCGTGAATGTCCTTACCTGGGGAGAATGGTTCTTGTTTGGGACGACCAGCACTTTTCTTGGTCGGCACATAGTCCGGCAGAAGTTCGGGAAGCGATTGGTCATTGATGTAGAAAGCGAATGGCAGGAAGTCCTTTGAGCGGGTATGTACACTTTCCACTTTGCTGATGTTGCTGTCGTCCTTGTCTTTCTCGATTTGGATGACCGTTTCCGCTTTGTTATTGATTTCCGTGCCAATATGCCCACGGGCATTTTCATCACTTTTGTTCTGATGAAGAATGGTGTGAAGATGAATCTGGTATTCGTCGGTCCACTGCATAAGTTTGGATATTACACATGTGGCTTCACTCGGTGAATTGATGTCATAAACCAAATCACGGATTCCGTCAATCACGACAAAACCAAGCCCTTCAATCTGACTGATAGCATCGTCTATAATAGCCAAACGCTCCTTCGGATTGAACTTGCGTAGAGCGAGAAAATAGAAACGGTCGCAATCCTCATTAGTCGGCAACTCTGCCAGTTTCATGATACGATGCATTACAATCATGCAATGGTTTTGACTCTGCTCTGTGTCAATGTAAAGGATGCGGTTTTTCCCAGCGGGAAAATCCGTTGTGTAGTTAAGGACTTCCTTTCCGGACAAAGCTGCTGCTACCATAGCCGACACGTTGAAGGTCTTTTTGCTTTTTGCCTTGCCAATGGATGCACTGAAATTTCCCAATGTCCCGATAGCCACTCCGCCTATACTCAGGACTTCCGGCTCCTGTTCGTACACCTTTTCCAGACTGAGCATGGTCTCTTGCCATCTCGTAGTGATTTGAGCAAAATCCTCAATGGGTGTTGCCGTTTCCATACTCACCAGTTTTTAGGATTAGGCTTGCGACGGTGTGAGGCATACATCGCTTCGTTTTCTTCCTCATAGGTGAGAGGTACTGAAGTTTTGCGTGATGCCTCCAGCCATTTGTCGAGCTCGTCACGATAGATATAAAGGTGCTTTCCTTGTTTGATAACCGGAATGTTGTCCTTCTTTATCTTGTAATAAAAGGTGGAGACAGGCATTTTCAGATAGGCACAGGCTTCCTGCACTGTCATTGGTACGTGCAAATTCTCTTTTGGTTCGCTTTGGCGGTTAAGAGTGTCCCTAAGTAAATTTTCCATTCCTGCGATTCTCTCGCAGAGTTCGCCTACCACTTTGGGCAGGTCATTAAAAGTCAAATCTGTTGTGTTCATATCTTCAATAATTAGAATTAATATGCTGCAAACCAACAGAATGAAATTTTGCAGAAATCTGTCAGCCGGAACAATGATTACCGTCTGCACGATTTAATTTTCAAGTATTGTTGTGAAAGTGGAAATCTCCTTTGTCCGGCACGTCAATAGGAATGTCGCATGGGACATTAACACGCAAATTTGCTTCCAGATATTCTATATCAGCGTTGCGCAATTCGTATGGGAAAGAAGATTTAATGAATATCGCTCTGTCGCGACGGGAGACTCCAAGCCGTTCTCCAATATTCCAAGCTAAGTGTCTTAAAGAGGGAGAACTGATTTTTGCTTCTTTCGTTGAATGGATTGGCTGACAATCGTTAACCCGGTTTTCGGCAATACACTCTATATTCCGGAATAGTGTGCTGATATTCTCTTTTGAGAGATATTTCGAGGTCTTTTCCACTACATATTCGCGGATAGCTATCATGATGTCCCTTTTCCGTTTCACCTCCTTCAGTTGCTCTTCCACAAGAATGCTCTCATATCTCTCCAAACTATCAGGTATCTGTTCCTCTTCGACTGGATCTTGATTAGCATTTTGATGGTTGCTTTCTTGCGAACATTCGCTTTGTACTTGCTTATTTGTAGTACTACTTGAGGTTGTCGTAAAAAGCCCTGCCATTACTTTGCGGAATATGGCAAAGGTCAAAATAAGCATTACCAAAGAGATGATAAAAATGGTGGCATCAAACAGGATGTTGTGATTGAACTTTTCACCGATATTGTATGCGGTGAGTGCCGAGAGTGAAACGATGACCACTCCAGCCAAACTGCTGATGTCAGCTGCTTTCTGAACTTGTATATTATTCTCCATATAGTTGTGATTGTTTACTGTTTTATGGTGTAAAGTTCAGCACTAATTTCCATATAACCATAAATACTAATGGTTATTGGACTGATATTTACAAATAATTATGGTTAGAATATGAATCATACTCGAAAATCATACTCTAACCATATAAAAGAGGCAAAAATGACCGTTAATACTTACGGATCAAGGAAATTTTGTTGCTGGCTTTTCGCTTGTTGCTATCCACCACTTTCATGTATCGTTGGGTTGTGGTGATGCTCTTGTGTGCCATGATGCTTTGGATGGTTCGGATGTCTGTTCCGGCAGCTGCCTGTAAAGTGGCGAATGTCCTTCGAGCAAGGTGGAATAAGATAGGCAAACAGAGCACCGGAAACGAGAAGAAAGGATAACGTAATCCGCTGGAAACTAACCATTTCTCTATATTCTTCCACTTATAAAAAAAGCAGGAAAGTGGAGATTATTGAAGATGTTCAGTTACCAAACCGTTAGCAGGTCAGTTACCGAAAGGAAACGAGGTAACGCGAAGCAAATCGGATAATTAAAAACGCCGATATATTACACTGATTGTCATTGTTTTGCATGCCGAAGAACGCTTATAAAACAGGTAATTTTGCAACTAAAGTTATAAGCGTATGAAAGTAGAAAAATTCAAGGTTTTGCTCTACCTCAAAAAGAGCGGACTGGACAAGTCGGGCAAAGCTCCGATAATGGGACGCATCACCGTGAACCGGACGATGGCGCAGTTCAGCTGCAAGCTCTCCTGCACTCCCGGGCTGTGGAATCCCCGTGAAAGCCGGCTGAACGGCAAGAGCAGGGAGGCGGTGGAAACAAATGCGAAAATCGACAAGTTGCTGCTTGACATCAATGCCGCCTTCGATTCCCTTCTGGAACGCAAGGGGGAATTTGACGCAGCTTCCGTCAAGGATGCCTTCCAGGGCAGCATGAAGACGCAGATGACCCTGATGAAAATGCTGGATGCCCTCAGGGATGAGGTGAAGAGCCGTATCGGGATAGACCGGGCAAAAGGTACCTATCCGGCATACGACTTTACCTGCCGTACCATGCGCGAGTTCATTGAAACCAAATTCAAGACGAAAGACCTGGCCTTCGGGCAGCTTACGGAACAGTTCATCCACGACTATGAGAATTTCATCCTTGACGAGAAAGGGTATGCCGTGGACACTGTACGGCATTACCTGGCAATTCTCAAGAAAACGTGCAAAAGGGCTTATCAGGAAGGACACTCCGAGCGGTTCATGTTCCAGCACTACGTCCTCCCGAAACAGACCGTCAAGACTCCCAAGGCACTGTGCCGTGAAAGCTTCGAGAAAATCCGTGACGTGGAGATAGCCCCGCACCGCACGACCCACCGTCTGGCAAGGGACCTGTTCCTCTTCGCCTGCTATACCGGGGTCGCCTACAGCGATGCCGTGACCGTCACCCGGGAAAACCTGTACACCGGCGAGGACGGCAAGCTATGGCTGAAATACCGCCGTAAAAAGAACGAGCTCCGCGCAAGCGTGAAGCTGCTGCCGGAAGCCGTCGCCCTGATAGAGAAATATCATGATGACAGCAGGGACACGCTGTTCCCGATGATCCACTATCCGAGCATGAGAAACCACATGAAGGCGCTGGCCGTACTGGCAGGGATAAAGGAGAACCTGTGCTACCATGTCGGACGCCACTCGTTCGCCTCGCTCGTCACCCTTGAAGCGGGCGTTCCGATAGAGACCATCAGCAGTATGCTGGGGCATAGCAACATACAGACGACCCAGGTCTATGCCCGCGTCACCCCGAAAAAGCTCTTCGAGGACATGGACAGGCTTATCGAGGCTACCGGAGATTTGAAACTTGTTCTATAACCCATAAACAATGAGAATCATGAGAAGTACCTTTTCCATACTGTTCTATATCAACCGCGGCAAGATAAAGGCTGACGGAACCACGGCGGTCATGTGCCGCATCACCATAGACGGCAGGAACACCGCCATCACCACTGGGATATGCTGCAAGCCGGAAGACTGGAACGCCCGAACCGGGACCATACGCACGGTAAGGGAAAACGCCAGACTGCAGGAGTACCGGAAGTATATCGAACAGACTTACGAGGAAATTCTGAGGACACAGGGTGTCGTCAGTGCGGAGATTATCAAGAACCGGGTGACAAGGCAGTTCGTCGTTCCGACACATCTGCTCCGGATGGGCGAGATAGAGCGTGAACGTCTCAGAATACGTAGCAGGGAGATCAATTCCACCTCCACCTACCGGCAATCACAGTATTTCCAGAAGTACCTGACGGACTACCTTGTTTCACTGGGGAAGAAGGACATCGCCTTTGAAGAAATAACGGAAGACTTCGGCAGGAACTACAAGGCATTCCTTATCAGGAACAAGAATTTCAGCACCTCGCAGACCAACCGCTGCCTCTGCTGGCTGAACCGCCTCTTGTATCTTGCCGTGGACAACGAGATCCTGCGCACCAATCCGGTGGAGAATGTCGAATATGAGAAGAAAACCGCACCCAAGCACAAGTATGTCACCCGTGAAGAGATGAAAAGGATACTGGCCATGCCCCTGAATGAAGGACGTGCGGAACTGGGCAGGCGTGCATTCATCTTCTCCTATTTCACCGGGCTTGCCTATGCCGACATCAAGCAGCTCCATCCGTGCCATATCGGGACGACGGCGGAGGGTCGGCGGTTCATCCGCATCAACCGGAAGAAGACCGGGGTGGAAGCGTTCATCCCCCTGCACCCGATAGCCGAGCAGATACTGTCCCTATACAATACCACCGACATACACAGTCCCGTGTTCCCGTTGCCGAGCCGGGATTCCATCTGGCACGAGATACGGGAAATCGGCGTGATCCTGGGCAGGCACGATGACCTTTCGTACCATCAGGCCCGGCACGGGTTCGGGGTCCTGCTCATTTCAGAGAGCGTATCCATCGAGAGCATAGCCAAGATGATGGGACACTCGAACATTTCCACCACACAAGGGTATGCTAGGATAACGGAAGAAAAAATTTCAAGGGAAATGGACAGACTGATGGAAAAGAGAAGCCAAAGCCGCACACATTCCGGCTCTGACAGCCAATGACAATTTCGCAGCCGCCTGCTTCCTCGCCGTCCATGAAGTTAGTACAGACTTCATTGAAAGTGAAAAGGTCGGGCGGCCGTGCCGTTTCGGGCAGAATCTTCCTTTGCAGGCAAAGCGTATTCAGCCCGAAAACCTTTCCACTTTCACGTCTGTACAGGGAAGGCTGACGGCAGCGGAAACAAGCGACCGACGGAAAAGTCGATACAACAAAAAAGGAACAGCATACAGACAGTAGGAAACTACCGGTCCGTATGCTGTTCTGATTGTTCTGATTTTCTATAGGAGGGCGTTTTTTTGAAACACAATGAAAAAGGCAGGCGGCAAACTGCGCTCCCTCCAAAAAATCAATCCGTTTTTTCGACCACCTGCCAATATCCGCCCTTGTCCGGCTGAACTGCTTCTGTCTTCATTCGCTGTTTTCATGCTTAAAATTCTGAAATATAATGTATCACAAGTGATTTGACAATATACATTTAGCCGGTGTCCTCCTTATATCTGCTGCATTATGATTTCATTTTTGTATTACTTGCCATTGCCATTATTGTAAATGACATCCAAAAATTCTTCTGCAAGTCTTATATCTTTAATTCTTATAATATTGTCTTCTTCCGTCGGATAGCCAAGGATATTGATACTGCCATACCAGACGGAGGATTTGTCCATAACACATGAACATAATGATAATTCAGGTACAATCTTTACGAACAACCCCTGTCTTCTGAGATAATCCGACTGCTCGTTTTCTGTCAATGTAAGAATGGCCACTTCAATACCGTCTCTTTGGAGTTCTTTCAAGATATTGACAAATTTATTTCGTTCCATATGATAGAGCTTAGGGGAAGATATCACAATGGATTGTCTTGAGGCTTTTAATTCTTTTATAAACGGATGACAGAATGTTATGCCGTTGAAAATCTGTTCTTCATGCGGAGACGACTGTAAACCTTCGGTTGCATCAAACAATGTCTGACAATCCTTGGAAAGTACCCGATAGCCGATGACGGAATAGCCTTTGAGCCTCTTGCGATACATGCTCTCACAGACAGGTTCGTGTATATCGATATAATCATAGATACGGACATCGGCTTTCCCTTCGTTCTCCCGGTGCAGACGGCCTGCATACTGGGCAACCAACCCTTTCCATGATATGGGGAGGGCTAAAAAGAGCGTATCAAGCCGGGGATAGTCAAATCCTTCTCCTACATATTTTCCGGTAGCGACTATTACAAGAGGGGAATTTTGCGGAATGTCATGCAATCCTTGCAGGATTTCACGCTTGCTTTTGGCTGTTCCTTCTCCCGTCAGTTGGATGACATGTGAGATATGCGGTTTTAACATTTCGGAAAGCAGCTTTACATGCGATGTCCTGCCGGTCAGGATAATCGGTGTCCTGCCTGCCGTTACTGCATTTAACACATCCTCCACGATGAGCGTATTCCGTAATTCAGACTCTGCAAGCGATTGTGACAATAAGGCGAACGACTGCCTGTTTTCAGTTACAGAGCGATAGGATGTGAATCTTGGAACAAGATAACGCAGGAATGACTGCTTCTGTATCTGGGTCTTGGCATCTGCCGAAAAGCGGATTGGTCCGCACTGCATGAAGATAATGGGTTGCAGTCCGTCCTTGCGGATAGGTGTGGCAGTAAGTCCATAGACATGATGTGCCGTAATATGTCTGAGCACATTCTCAAACGTTATGGAAGAAACATGGTGGCATTCATCCACGATCACCATCCCATATTCCCGTACAAAAGGTCTTACCTCGCCATTTTCAAAACATGATTGCATAAGGGCGATGTCAATGACTCCGTGCAAGGTGTTTGAGGTTGAATCCAAGCAGCCTATGGGAGAAAACACTTTTTTCCTGCCACGTTTTCTTGACGTGGCAGGCTCGGCAAATTCTATCTCAAGAAAGTCGGTAAGGCGTTCGTGCCATTGCAGGAGCAGCGCTTTGGAATGTACCAGCACGAGTGTGCTTACCTTTTTTCGGGCAATCAGAGCAGCTGCTGTTACTGTTTTCCCAAAAGCGGTCGTTGCCGCCAATACCCCGTTCGTGTATGGCATTAAGGAATTGATGGCATCAAGTTGCTCGTCACGTTCCTTGCCCTTGAATGCAACGGCAACAGGCTTGCCGTGATTGGTTTCATCAATCATTTCATAAGCAACTCCAAGAGATTCCAGCATAGTTGTTACGGCATCCTCACAACCGCGGGGCAGGGCGAGGTAATCATCCGTAAAGTCTGCACGACAAATAATACGCGGAATGTTATAGGTAGAGATGCGCATTGCTTGTTTGCTGTAAAATTCCGGATTTTTGAATGCGGCTATACGCTTGAGATGATTGGCCACCTTTTCGGATATGGAGTTTAGGGGGATGTATAGTCTGTCCGATTTTTTAATTTTCAGTTTTCCGTTAAAATCTTTCTGCGTGACATCCTGAGATACAGGAAGCACCCAAGGCTTTGTTTCTGAAGAAGTTGCCAACGAACCGAAATCTTCTTGTCTGTGCTGGACCAATAACATGTCCAAGTCATGCTCATTAAGCTTTTTTACATTGTATAAATAAGCCCATTGGTTTTTGAACTGAAGGAAGTTTTCATCCACAAAGACACTGTTTCCCATTTTCCGTGCCCTGCCTTGCAATGGAAGGGCTATCAGATTTCCGAATCCGCCTTCAGGCATTCTGTCCTGATTGGGGAAGAAACGGTCGTATGAATTGAAGGTAATATGTCCGTTGCGCTTCATGGCCTCAGTAAGGATGGCATTGCCTAATTTCCTGGTTTTACCGGCAGCAACCGGTTCTTCGAAAAATATCCATACATGCGCCCCGTTACCGGAGCGTGAACGTTCGATACTGTACGGAATTCCCCAATTCCTACAAACGGCAGTGAAAGCCAGCACATCTTCCTTATATCCGCGAGTGCAATTCTTGTCATCAAAATCAGCGCAAAGAAAAGAGCATTTATTGTCAGGGGTGACAGCATATAAACCTATAACATCACACCCGTATTCATCTTTTCCCTCCAAATGGCGGTAGATTTCCCGGCTTGTCAGAGGAGCAAGGTTGCGATTCGGGCAATCCGAGCACTTGTATCGTTTCTTGTCGCAGACTCCTCTTCGCCATTCATTGGTACAGACCGGTTGATAGCCTCCCTTTCCCGTTGTCCTGCTGAACCATCTTCGTGCAAAAACATCCGTTCTTCCCTTGAAAAAGCTGCTGAACAATGCTATTTTCTCATCAGGCGTGAAATTGACAGAAGGAAATATTACAGGAGAAAAAATCGGCTCCTTATCAGAGATTTCCGATGCGGAATACGCAATGCCGTGTTGAAGAAGAATTGATTTCAACTCTTCGTTCTCGGCAAGTAATGCATTATATTTCCCGACAAGCGTGTCGTATTTCTTTTGCAGCTCTTCCATCCCGTTATGCTGCCATCAGTCCGCAAAGCAAAGCGATTCCGAAACTTAGAAATGTTCCGGCAAGGACATATTCGGTTTTTGCTGTATCCGTATCCTTGAACCTCAATATGGATTTTGCGGCTATGATAAAACCGATTGCTTCATACCTGCCTATTATTACAAATATGATTGTGAGAATACGTTCCAGGTTTCCTATCAATGCTCCGGCATTTTTGATATTCTCACAGGATAGTGTTTCTCCGATTTGGTACCTTTTCAAAACCAGCTTGATCAGGACATTGGCGGGTTTGATGCACAACAGTACCGCCAGTATGAATAAAGGCATGGAGAAGTTCCCGGTATAATCCACAAATTGTACAGGCAATTCAGTGGTGATATCAAACTCGGTAGCCACAGCAGCCAATATTGCCAGATGTGCAGCCTGGTCAAGGACAAAACTCCACAATCCTTTGGGACAATAGGCTTTGACAAGATCAATGGCCAGATGTGACAGGGCAATGGTCAAGGCATAAAACCCGAAATCGCTGACCGGGACCAAAGCCCATGATACTACAGCTACAAGAAGCGAATGTACATACAGGAAGCAGCTTCTGAACTTCTTTTCCTCTTTCTGTGAGCAGTATTTGTCATTTTGCAGGTAGAAATCGGCTATGACGTGGCCCAACAGCAAACTTAAAAACAGCCAGCTATTCATATTCGTTAAAATTTATCTGTTCAAAATACTTCAAGGCTTCCTCTATGCAATACCATTTTGTAGCCGATGAAGCCTTGTTTACACCGGATTGTGATATTCCCAGATTTCGGGCTATATCCGTTTCCTTCAATCCAAGCAGTTTGTAATAAATGACCTCGCTTTGGCGCAGGGTCATGTCATTCATGATGGCATCGGTCAGCAATGCGATCGTCTGTAAGGGGCAGGATAATTGTCTTTTGCTTGTACATACAGACAAAGTTCCTTTATTCAAGGCATTCATTCCCTCAAGTGAACGCCCCGACATATAAATGGACTCGCCATCCCAAATGCCCTGTTCCGTGTCCACTATACGCATGTTTCCAATACCGATAGCCATCCTGATACCATATGTCTGAAAGCTCTTCGCTTTCCTGTTTTCTGTAATCGGGAAAGACTTGATGCATGATTTGATTACAAGAGCTATACGAAAGACATTGGATACATTCTGCATTACACATTCGATATAATCGCCTTTGATTTGACGACCGTAAAAATCCGGGTATTTTGTTTTGAGCAAAGCAAACAGTGCTTCTATCCTTTGCTTTAGTCTGATAGTTTCATCCACGGATAACGAAGTGGATGAAACTATATCTGCCGAAATGGTTGCAAACATATTACTATTGTTTTGGCTGTAAATGTATGAATATAATTTGGTATAGCCAAGAAATATACCCTAAAAAGGGTGTAACATTACTATATACCCAATAAAGGGTGTATAAGTATTGCATTACAAAACCAATCCGCATCATTTAGTGAACCTGTGATGCGGATTCTGAAATGAAAAGTTGAACTTGGCGGATACCCATTATATGGGGTAATATTAAAACCCGGTTCTTCCATTCTGATGGTACGCCTCCTTGTACCCGTCCATCAACGTACGTTCTATGTCGGAAGCCCTGTACAGAATCCTGCCGCCTATCTGGATATAGGGCAATATGCCGTTGTTGCGGTAATCCTGAAGGCTTCTGCGGCTGACCTTCAGTTTGACGGCCAGTTCCTTGTCGGTATAATAGTGTTCCCCGTCCAGGGACGGCTTGTTGTTTTTACGTATTTTCTCCACCTTTTCCGATAGTTCTTCCAGCGACGAGAGGAAGGCTCTCACGCGCATGTCGTTTTCTGGTGTCAGCAGCCGGATGTTGCCATTGTCATTCATAAGTCAGATATCTGTTTGTTGGTTGGTTTGTTGGTTGGCTTGTTTGTTTGTTGGTCACATTGCATATTCTTTCCTTGCCGGCTGTTATACACCGTTTCATTTCCGCCACGGGAAAGACGGCCTTCACGTCCTCCGGCCTGTAATATACCTTGTGGCTTATTTTGGTGTAAGCCAGCGTTCCGTTCTCCCGCATCGTCTGCAAGGTTCTCGGACTGATGCAGAGCAGCCTGCACACGTCATCGCTGTCAAGCCACTCCTTTTCTCCCAAGTCCTCCTGTTCCCGGCAGAGCCGTTCCACCTTTTCCGCAAAAATCTCAAATCCCGAGAGCATCCTCTCGAAAGTCGCCTTGTCTATGACTACTACTTCCATATTCCTGTAATTTTTAAGTTCGTTTGACATTGATTTTTCATGCAAAACGAAACGGCGGAATCAGGCTGTGCCTACCGTTTCCTGTGCGAAGGAAACAAAAAAACGGAAACAGTCCGCAAACCGGACGGCATGTGTCACCGTCAGACATTCCTTTTCACCGCAGGAGGATAATTGCAGGCGGTAAAAAGCAGAAAAGGACACACTCATTTCTTTGAAGCAAAGGTAGCCGTTCCCCACCGGAGCGCAAGGCCGGGCCCTGCGGGTCGGCGGGGAAAAAATCATCCTCGCGCTTTGCGCTCCGGTATTTTTTCCTGCCGAGCCTTGACGCTTTTCCGGAGGTAGAACAGCTGTAAGGCATTCAAAGAAACAAGAGTGCCCGCACCACGGGCCGGATGTCTAACAGATAAATGGAAAAAGGATATGGCAACAAAAGACGTAAAAGAATTCAACGGATGGTTTGACCGTTCATACGCGAGATTGAAGGAGAGACTCTCCATCTATGGAAAAATCGACGAGGACGCATTCCATGACGCCTATCTGGCAGTCAGGAAACAGGTCATGTTCGCAAGCGGCGGGATCGATGAGTTGGAATCCTATTTCTTCGGATGCTACCGGAGAATCCTACAGTCGGGGGCAAGGGATGAAAGCCGTTACGACAGTCCCGGAGACGAGTATTTCGCAAGACTGGGCGAGACGGACTGCGCGGAAGAGACAGAAGAACGGGAAGAGATGCTGACCGGATGCGACAGGCTGGTAAGGGACATACAGAAGTTCCTCAGGCGGCATTTCTCCTACGAGGATTACAGGATATTCATGCTGCGGTTCTACGAGACCGGAAGCTCGTTCCGCACCATAGCCAGGCACATGGGCGAGAAGACCTCGGTGGTGACGCGCAGGGCACAGGCGATGATGGAATCCGTCCGGGCAAACCGGAAATTCATCGCCAGAAGAAGGCTGATCATGGCCGGAGAGGCGGCATGACACGAATAAAGGAAAACAATGTATAACGAAAAAATATCGATGATTATGAAACTGACAGTTTATGACAAGAGCAATTCCCATCCGGCACTGACCTACAAGGGCAAACGGATCATCACGGTATGCCGTGACGGAAGCATGTATTTGAGCCGGATACTGAGCCGGGAACTGAGCCTGCACGCAGGAAACAGGCTGTGTATCGCCAGGGACGAAGACAGGCCCAAGGACTGGTACATGTTCGTCTCGGATGACGAGAACGGCTTCACGATCTGGAACGACCCGCGTTGCGCCCGCTTCTCGAACAGCTTCATCGCCGGCATGATACTCGATGCGGCAAAAGTCGAGAAATGCGCCGGCTTCATGGTGGCGAAAGAGCCGGTGAATGTGGACGGCAGACTATGCTACCGGATAATACTTGACAACCCGATACCGAAAGGGGTAAGTGTAAGGACCACCGGTACGAAATAAGCCCGACACCTGAAAGAAAAAGCAAGGGGCATCCGGAGGAAGGAAGAAGAAGAACCGACCTCCGGGTGTCCCTTTTTTCATGCGGCCGCAGGCAGAAGGAACGGGATGGATTTTCATTTTCTTGAACGGTACGCCTCCCTATAGCCGTCCATCAGGGTACGCTCTATGTCGGAAGCCCTGTACAGAATCTTGCCGCCCACCTGAATATAGGGCAGTATGCCGTTGCTTCGGTAATCCTGCAATGTCCTGCGGCTCACTTTAAGCAGGTGCGACACTTCCTTGTCAGTCAGCAGCTCATCGCCATATACGGGAGGTCGGCGTTGGCTGAACAACTTTTCGAACGAAGCCAGAAGCCGGTCGAAATTCGAGTGGAATTTGCATACCCACTCATGGTCTTTTTCTCTGATTTCACTACTCATACGGTTTGTCTTTAATTGATACTTCAACTGCTAAATGCCTTTGCCTTTCCATTTCGCCTCTTTCCGTCTCTCTTCCACATCCACAATGACCCGTTCCACGTCTTCCTGACGGTAGTAGGTGCGGTTGCCAATCTTGGTAAAGGCGAGTGTGCCGTTGTCACGGAGGGTCTGCAATGTCCTCGGGCTGATACGCAGTTTCCGGCAGACGGCATGGCTGTCCATCCATCGTTCTGCCTTCTTCTCCCCGTGCTGTCGGCAGAGGTCATCCATCCGCTGCACGAAGTAATCCAACTTGGCAGCCATCTCCTCAAAGGTTCTTTTTTCAAAACTTACTATTTCCATAATCTCATTGTTTACTTCCATTTGATACTTTTCCATCTTGTACCGCCAAGGCAAAGCCGGCTTACTGCCTTATCCGATACATCTGACAGGAGGGAACAAGTGGCATGGCTGCAGCAAGCCACCAGTCTGTCTTTCCTGTTCCCGGTACAAATTAAAGCAGTAATAATCACACTGCAATGGATTTGCAGACGGCTGACGGTCTGTTTCATCATCTGTCATCATGTTGCATGGCCGGTGGACAGTATGACCCGACTGAGCAAAGCCGCCATATGATTATTACTGCCTGAACTGACTGCAGCAAGTATACCGGTACGATTGCAACGGGTTATCCTATATCCGGTAAAGTGTCCGTTGGATTCAGTCTCCATACTGCCATGAAATCATTGTCCGATTCCATGGGCGCCCGTGCGGGTGTGGCAAATCACAGCAGTCGCCACCGTTTGTCCGGTGCATATAATGCAGAACCGGTCATAATTGCCACACTCACTCCATTTGCTTGACACAGTGCACTATACACGCTTTCTTTGCTGCCGATAACCGGTCAAGGTACATACCAAGGCCACTGTATTGACTTATTAAAATTCAAAGATTATGGCTACAAGAAAAAGCTTTGACAAAGAGCGGTGGGAAGCTATGACAGGTATGGAAATGTCACAGCTCCTTCCTGAGTGTGAAAACCCTGAAAGTGCAGGAGAGGTTACTGACCATGCCGGGAATGAAATCCTGCCGACAGTCACGGAACAATCCGGGATCCAGGAGCCGGCAGAGAAAGACGGTTCCGCTCCTGCATCCAAGTGCCGGATTAGCGGCAGGCAACGCAGGCTGTCACTGGAAGAGTACCGCAGCACATTCCTGCAGGTTCCCAGAATAGAAGACCGCAAGCCCGTATTCGTGAGCTGCGAGGTAAGGGACAGGCTGGACGAGTATGTCCGCAAGCTCGGAAGCCGCAGGATGAGCGTGTCCGGACTGCTGGAAAATATCGCCCGGCAGCATCTTGAAATCTATTCGGAAGACTTCGAGCGGTGGCGCAAACTGTAAAAGACACCCGGTGCAAAATCCATCCGCATCATGGAATGATGGCATTCCGGCATTCAGAACCCGCCAGAGGCGGTCAACGGACGGAACATCAGTTTCGGGAGTTAGCGAGGTTATCTTTCGGGCATCCCGAAAACCTCGCTCCACTCCCGGAGTCGCGGAGGCAATCCGCTCCCAACGGTCGCAGATTGCAGGACATATCATCACAGTAAAATGACCAATCACAGTAAACCAAGTAATATGAGTGACAAGGATAAAACCAGACCCAGAGGCAGACCGAAAGCAAGTGGTATCCGCAAGCTTTCCAAATCCGTGACGGTAAAGTTCTCCAGGATTGATTACGAGCGGTTGCTGCACCGCAGCAGACAGGCGAACCGCACATTGGCGGAGTTCATCCGGGAAGCCGCATTCGAAGCAAGGATTGTGGCCAGGCATTCGACGGAGGAAGCAGCCGTCATACGCAATCTTGTGGGAATGGCGAACAACCTGAACCAGCTTGCCAGGCTGTCCCACCAGACAGGATTCTACCGGACAAGGAATGCCGTCATGGAACTGCTCGAAAAGCTGAAAGTGATCATGAACGAATATAAAAAAGTGGAAAGGAGAAATACATGATAGGCAAAATCAAGAAAGGCAAATCCTTTGGCGGTTGCATCCGCTACGTGATGGGAAAGGACAATGCCGAGATAATCGGTTCCGATGGCGTATTGCTGGGCAATAACCGTGAAATAGCGGACAGTTTCAACTGCCAGTGCCTGCTTAATCCGAAGATAAAACAGCCCGTCGGACACATCGCGTTAAGCTTCAAACCGGAAGACAAGCCGGTATTGAGCAATGAATTCATGGCTAAGATAGCGATGGAATACATGGATCTGATGGGCATCAGGAACACCCAGTTCATACTGGTAAGGCATCACCATACCGACAATCCGCATTGCCATCTGGTCTATAACCGCATCGGTTATGATGGTAAAGTAATCTCCTCACAGGGCGATTACAAGCGTAATGAGATTGCCACCAAAAGACTTAAAGACAAGTACGGACTGACCTATGCGGAGGATAAAGGCAAAACCAATGTAACGAAACTGCATGATTCGGAACGCATTAAATACGAGATTTATCATGCCGTGAAGCAAGCGTTGAAACGCGCCAGGACATGGAAAGAACTTGTGGTCGGTCTGGCCTTGCAGGGTATAAAACTGGAATTTGTCGGAAGAGGCGGCAAAATGAAATCCGCCGGTGACATTCAAGGCATACGCCTTACCAAAGACGGCCTGACCTTCAAAGGCTCGCAAATCAGCAGGGAGTTCAGCTTTGCAAAACTGAATGCCATTCTGGGCGGAAACAGTCCGGATACCGGAGTGGATTTAGAGGTTAAAAAGCAAAATCAAGCTCCGTCAAACCGCAACCGGAAGGAACAGGAACCATCCAATATGGCATTTATTGAAAGCAACGGACTGGGGTTGTTTTCTTCTTTTGGCGAGTCTGTTCCGGAAGAACAGATCCCGTATGACGAACTGCTGCGCAAGCGCAAGAAGAAAAAGAAACAGAAAGGGCTTGGATTATAAGTCTGCCCCAAACAATCAATCATTAAAGTGTAAAACGTTAAAATCAATGAATTTATGAAACAGGAAGAGTTTATGGAAAGCATCTACGGATGCCTGGAGAGAATCGAAAACAAGATAAACGGGCTGTCCATGCCTCAATCGGCGGGCGGTGATGCCGAAGCGGACAAAGAGGTCATACAGGAACTGAATGCCTTAAAGACAGGCTTCAAACGTGTGCTGGAGGCTCTTGTCATGATCAAGGGCGATACAGCCAATCTACAGAAAAGAAACTCCATGCCGGACAAGTTCATGGAAACCCTGTCTGTATTGAAAAGCGAACAGCAGGCGTACCACAAGAATCAGAACGAGTTCCTGGAACGGTTCGCCCAAACAGAGAAAGACACCATCCTGCACATATCGGAGAAGATGGAATCGCTTTCTACTTCCGTCAGGAACAGGATGGAAGAACCAGATGTTGTCTGTCACAGACACAGCATCAGCATAGATACACCTTATATATTCTGGACCCTGATCATACTGGTAACGTACTCGATAGTTGTATCTGTGGCTTTCTACATCGAAAAGCGACCTGATAATGACCGTATGGATAACGATTTGAAATACCGCTATATCAAGATGAAAGGTGAAGCCACTCCGAATGAAATATCAGAATTGGAAAACATTTTTGAACTGAACCGTGACAATGCCGGTATTGAACAGATACGCGAGGACGTGGAGGCATACGAGGATGCCGTCCGGAAGCAGGCTGCCCTTACCGAGCAGGTACGCCTGAAAGAGCAGGCCGCAAAGGAGTTGGACAGCAAGGCGAAGTCCATCAAAAGCAAGTCTATCGGGAACGAATCTAAAAAATAGCCTATGGCCAGTGTAAAAGCAAAATTCAGACCTTCCGTCATAGAGGGAAAGGAAGGTACCGTCTATTATCAGATTATCCAGAACCGTGTAATCCGTCAGTTAAAGACGGATTACCGGATATTTACGGACGAATGGAACGAAGCAGGAAGCTGTATCATTGTCGGTAGTTCGGAACGAAGCAATCTGCTCCTTTCCTTGCAGGAACACATGGAGTGGGACTTGAAACGGCTGGACATGATTGTCCGCCAACTGGATAACCGGAAAGCCGGATATACAGCGGATGATATTGTCACTTCTTTTCAAAGCAATACAGAGGGACAGTCGCTGTTCAACTTCATGCAAGGCATCATAGCCCGTCTAAAACAGATGGGTAAGATACGCACAGCCGAAAATTATTCCTGCACTCTGAAAAGTTTCATGCAGTTCAGAGGGGACAGGGATGTTCTGTTGTCCGAAATTGATTCGGATTTGATGCAGCTTTATGAAGCCTACCTTCATGGGAAAGGAGCCGTACGGAATACCAGTTCATTCTACATGCGTATCCTTCGGGCGGTATATAACCGTGCCTTGGAAAAGGAACTGATGGAACAGCGCAATCCTTTCAGGCATGTCTATACGGGAGTGGACAAGACCGTCAAGCGTGCCGTTCCCTTATCAGCCATCAAACGAATGAAGAATCTGGATCTGTCCTTACAGCCTAATCTGGAATTTGCAAGGGACATGTTCCTGTTCAGTTTCTATACCCGTGGCATGTCGTTCATAGATATGGCTCACCTAAAAAAGAAAGATCTTCAGAACGGATTTTTATCGTATCGCAGACGAAAGACCGGGCAGCAGCTGGTTATCAGGTGGGAAAAATGTATGCAGGAGATTGTCGGCAAGTATCCGGAAAACAGTCTCAGTCCCTATCTTCTGCCAATATTGAAATATCCTTTTGAAGATACGAACAAGCAGTACAGGAATGTGATGTCCGTAATAAACCGGAAACTGAAAGAAATAGCCGGACTGGCCGATATATCCGTTGCTCTGAGCATGTACTGTGCCCGCCATTCATGGGCAAGCGCAGCCAAAAGCAAGAATGTTCCGATTTCCGTCATCAGCGAGGGGATGGGACATGATTCGGAAATGACTACGCAAATTTATCTGGCTTCATTGGATAACTCCGTAGTGGACAAGGCTAATTTCAGTATTTTGAGAGAGCTATAATACTACAACTGTTTAGGAAAAGTTGTCATTTCTTGTTAAGAGAGAGATAAAACATTGCAAATATAAGCAAAATAGATAAATAGACCATATTAAAATGTTTTTTTCTTCACACTCAATCATTTAGAAAATTGGTAATATTTAGGAAAAATAAAGATTCTAATCGCATAATCTATTAAAAGACAGTACAATTAGGATATAAATCTTCTCTCTTAACAAGAGGTGATGATTTTTATGCGTATCAACAAACTTAATAATAATAAATATGAAATACTTTTTTTATAAAACATTAAATCTATGTATTCCAGTCATAGGATTATTATATACTAGTTGTGATTCATGTTCAACAAGTGCTCCAGACGACAAATATCTATGTGAATTCCACAATAAATATTTTCAATATACAGGAAATGAATCAAAACTTAATGAGAATGATCTGTCTTTGTTTGTAGATTATTCTACTTGCATTACTTTGGGACAACATTCACCATTCTTTCAAAGTTTAGTTCCTTCATTTGTTGCTGCTACAAAACACTATTATTCTATAAAAGGTGATAAGATTGTCGAAGAACAAAATATAAATGTATTTCAAGCATTAAGCAATATAGTAGAGGTAAATTATGCCGACTTAAAGCAAGCAGCTAATTTAATCGTTAATGGCAACTCTGAAGGTGTGCTTTTAACTGACGGTGAGTATTACCAGAAGAATATAGCTGGTGGCGGAATCAGTGATCCATATATGGCCAATGCATTCAAACAATGGCTTAAGAAAGGACATGATATATATATACTTGCAGAACCATATTTAGAAGGACCTCAGAAATATAACAAGAAGAGATTCTATTTCTTGTTTACAGATAGCAGGTTAGAAGGTAATATCTATAAGAGAATATGTGAAACTACTAAATTAGAAAATTATCCGGATGTTGAAATGTTCCATTTATCGGCAAGTCATCCTACAATTATGGCGGAAAATGGAAAAAGTAAAGTAAATGAAATTGTTTCTGCATCAAACAAAAACTATGGTCTTTATGAAATTCAAGACTGGCCAGTAGATTGGAAATCTATAGAGGGTTATATTATGGGCGCTGTAGATGAAACAACAGGTGATCCACTGCAATATGGTAATCCTGTTATCTCCGGCTTAAAGGTCGATAGAAACAGTTATGGAGGTTTTAGAATTTCTGATATATCAGTTAAGGTTTACGATATAAATGCAGACTATAACAACTTCTACACTGAAACTGAAGCCCCTTCTGGTTTGAATTTGTCTTCTATCAGTTTAACTGAGTCTGTTAATGCATTTGTATATGACAAGGAAGAATTCAACAAATACGGTAATATAAACATACACTTTGATGTTCCTATGTGGAACCCAACTTTCTTATCATGCAAACCGTTTAACTTCACCAAGATAGATATTAATGTATCTGGTATTGAAAACGTATTTGAGAATTATGAAGAAATGTTCAATTTTGATGCTATAGGTTTACCTGGCAAACAGAACACCTCAGTTTCTGAAAGTGTTAAACAAGCATTATTTGACAAGGACATACAGAATATGATGAAGAATGCAAATCTGTATACCATCTACATAAAAAGCAATAAATATTAATCATTAAATTTTCTATTATGATAACAAGAATAACAACTTTACCTCAGTTGGAGGCTTTACAGAACAGTACAATGATTTATGCAGTTATCTCAGCGTTAATAGCTTTGTTGATCGCATTCATTATTTCTTTCATTATCAAATACCAGGGTGGTCAGGACAAATCTTATATAACCAGAAGAATATGGTTTATAGTCATAGGTATAGTTTCTGCAGCAGGTTTTTATCTTTATAATGATTTAGTTGTTAAGGGACAGATCGTTAATGCCGGTTTCAAGAGTATGTTTGTTGAAACCAATATTACATGTATTGGGATTCTTCTTGGAATCTATTTTGTTCTAGGTATTCTGATAATGTTTATCTTCAGAAATTCAAAATTTGGTTCTATTTTAGGTAAGGGGAAAGAATAAATAAGTAAGTTATGGCTCAACAATATTTTGTATTAGGGATTGGTGGTACAGGAATGCGTTGCATTGAATCCCTCATTCATTTATGTGCTATGGGTATGTTTGATGATACAGACATACATCTTTTAGCACTTGATACAGATAAAGATAATGGTAATTTTGCCAGATTGAAAGAAGTAAAGGAAGCCTATGTTAAAGCAAAAGGAACTGATGCTTCACTTCGTACAGCTTTAAACGAAACTTTCTTTTCGGCCAATATCAATTACTATGAATTTTCGCCTAATTATGAAGTCAAGAGCGATTTCATGTCTGTATTTAACTATGGGGATACTAAGTTCAATAATCCGGAGCAAACAGCTATAGCGGATTTGGTATTGACTAAAAACGTAGAAACATTTAACCTTCGTCACGGTTATAGGGCACAGACCCATCTCGGCTCCATGATGATGTATCATTCAATATTGGAAGCAGCCCGTTCAAATAAAAATTCTGAATTAAAGACATATTTGCAGAAACTCATTCAAGTAGCTCAAAATGGAGGTGCTAGAGTATTTATTCTTGGTTCAGTATTTGGTGGAACAGGTGCTTCTTCGATTCCTATCATACCTCAGGCTATATCAAAAGCTGCTGAGATAATGAGTAACGGAGCAGTTAATATTCTCAATAATGCATATTTTGGGTCTACATTATTGACTGCCTATTTTAACTTTAAATCACCTACAGGAGCAGAATTGGTTAATCAGAAAATTATTGCAACCAGTGATAAATTTGCATTAAACTCTCAGGTTGCAATGATGTTTTATGATGATGACAGTACTGTAAAAAGTACATATCAAAAATTTTACATGTTGGGGACTCCTGGTTTGGACTGGAACCCTATGGCTAAAAAGGAACAGTCAGAAACAATTACTGGTGGTGCAAACCAATGTAATGATTCTCATTATATCGAGCTTATGGCCGCTTGTGCTGCACTTCATTTTCTTAAGGTTCCTGAAGATGATTTACGAACAAGAAAGCAGAACCATGACACAGAGTATTTGTATAGAGCTGTTGACGACAGTGGAAAATTGGAATTCAGAGATTTTGTTGGCCAAGAAATGGAACAGGAATTTGCTAAGAAACTTGGTATGCTAACAGTGTTTTCTTTATTCTGCAATGGAGAGGATGATTTTGTTAATAGTGTAAAATCAGGACATCAAAAGGATATTGTGAATTTCCTGGATATAGATAACACTCAAATCAAGGATGGTGTAAAAGAATATTTTAAATTGTTCCATTTTTCTATTAATCAAGATGACACATTGTATGAAGGTTGGTTACGTCAGCTTCATAGGTCTGCAGGTGGTGATGATAAGTTCATTCTGAATGCTGCTTTATTTGCACCACAGAAGAAAAAAGAACTAATGAAATACAAGTGGAATAAGGACTTATATAAAACGACTGGTATAGGCAAAGATAATAAGTTTGATGTTGGATTAATTAGCTCTAAATTTAACGAGTTTAAAAGAGCATTTAAGGATGAAAACCAAAAAGAAATGCCATCTATGACCAATCGTGGAGAACAATTATATAAAAGAATATATAACACACTTGTTTCACTTTATAAATTCTAATTCATTATGTCAAAAGCTCTACTAATAAAAAGTCAAATAGACAAGAACGGAGGAGAAGTTGGTAAGTGGAACAACTTCAATAATGCTCCTTCATATATACAGGGTATTCATACAGGAAAAATGTTAGAGGATATCTCTGCAGAAAAACTAGGTGCATTAATTTCTGGTATACCTACTCCATGGGCAAGAGCCAAACTTTTTAAGTTTGCCTTTTCTACCATAGCTGCACCAGATCCAAATATAAACACAGAAGGTCTATTACAGTTCTATAATATGCTTCATGCCGAATGGAAAGGCTTGATGGCTGTAATAGCATTATACCCTGACAGAATTAGATTTTCTGATCCTGTTTATATGGATGTCAGAGGGGGAGATTATGATATAGCTTCTGCCTTTGGTAGAATGCTGTTCAATGAAAAGGATGTTTGGAGTAACCAGGATGACTTGGCTCGAAATCCGGATGCCCAACCATTTATTCAACTGATCTATTATAGAGAACATCTTGTTGGTGGTACATCTCCTCTTACCGGTTGTTTTACAGGTGTTGATTATAGTAACTTGGGTAATGATGCTTCAGATATTAATTGGTATCGTCAAGGAAAGTTTGAGGACCCGATGAATTATCTTACTCCAGAAGAAGTGCAAAAGGTTTATTTGTTTGTTAAAAACATGAACCGTAACCAACAGGCTTTTGAGACTAAAATCAATTCTCAGAGAGGAAACAATCTAAGGATAGAATTGACAGGATTCAAGGCTGTAAGCAGACAGTGGGAAAATGAACTTAGTGCTAAAGGTAATGGTTTGCTTCGTCAAGTGGGCCCTATTGCTCAATACGGTAATCTGTCAGCTCCATTTGCAGATTTGTTCAAGAGTGATGTACCGGTTTACATGAAGCAGGATTTCACCTTCACTTATTTTGATGACGGTAACTGTCAGGTTATAGGTGATATACAGAACCTCTTAAGCAAGGATAATTTTGTAGTTGGATGGTGTGAAGATAAAAATGAGCTAACAAAACTTTCTCAGGCTCCAGTGTATTACTTAAGAGTTCCTGATTTAAGTGATGGATCATGCTCTTACTTTTCCCTGCCGTTATCAGAGCAAGGCATTGACATCTTTAAAAATAGTCTGTCTTCTTTATTGGGTTACTCTTCAACTTCAGGAAACACTAAACTTACTGCCAAGATAAATGATGCTGGTCAGTTAGCTGTAACTTTGGTAGTTGAAATTGACGGTGAACCTGTTACGCTTAACAAGAGAGAATACAAGATTCAATGGATGACTTCTAATGGCAGAGTTATTTTATGGCCTAACTTTGTCAGTGAAAATTGGAATAAATACTATTTATATTCTGAGTTTACAAGTGATGTAAATGAGAACTTTATACCATTCTTTAAATCTGAAGGTAAGATACTAAGAAATATAAGGGGTGAGTTCTTAACTTCGGATTATGAGATAGCACCAGAAGAAGATCGTCAGGTTGATGTTAAACAACTTGTTACATATCCTCATGGTCAAGGTACAGATTTGATTAAATATGATATTATAAGCACTGATAAGCCAATGGCTGGCGTTCTCGTTAAAGTTAAAGAGGCTGGCAAACCTTGTGGCGCAGGTATATTAATGTTCAGACCTGATGTAGTTAAGGATTTATCAAATGTTGATGTACAAAATACTGCTGTTGTAGGTATTGACTTTGGTAGTAATAACACTTGTGTTTACTTTAACGCTGGAAATAGAGGTGCCCAACCGGTTCAGTTTAAGAATTATAGGTCAGTTATAGTTGGTAAAGAAAATACGGATACTCGTTCAATTGCCCAGAATGACGAACTCCTATTCTTCACTAACTATGAATCCAATAATGGTCAATTAAAGTCATGGCTTCATGAACATGATACTCGTTATACTAAGAATGGTATATCAGAAGAAATACAAGGCGGTGTTCCTGTAAATCGTCCTAATATTTTGGTCAATCACATGGATGAATTTATTATAGAAACACAGGCTGGTAATCTTCATTATAACATGAAATGGTTGAATGATGATAAAGGTTTATTGAAGAAACGTGCTTTCTTAAAAAGTATTTGGTTACAAACATGTGCCTTCCTTTACCAGAATAAAATTAAACCATCTCAAATAAATTGGAGTTATCCAGGTTCTATGATGGAGGCTGACATTGACGAATTAAGACGAATATTTGAGGAATTGTCTCGTATGACACCTATTATGGGTAGGAAACCGTCTATCAATGATGAGAATATCACAGAAGCTGAAGCCGTATGTAGTTATGCACTTTCAAATAACAACTTCGGTCTTAACAATAATAATATGTTCCTAGGTATTGATGTTGGTGGTTCTACAAGCGACATTCTTCTATTGGCTAAGAATCCGCAAAAAGGTAATCAGGCTTCACTTTTCAGAGAAAGTTCTGTGAGACTTGCTGCCGGTGTTTTCTTTAACACTGTTATAAATTCTGATGACTTTAGACGTGCTTTATTGAACTTCCATGAAGGAAAGAGTACAAAGGTTTTTGTAGCAAATATACAGGAAATAATTAAGGAGAAGAAGAAGGCCCCTTATTACCTCAATAGTATATTTGATCAGCTGAAGACAGAAGAAGACTACGATAAATTCTATAGTTCTATAGCTGATAATGCAAAAGTAGTATTTACTTTACCTGCATATGTAACAGGATTGTTGCTTTACTATTCTGGTATGCTTATTGGAAAGACTATCAAGGATAACAATCTTGACAATATTACTAGGATTGATATTCTATCGTTTGGTAAAGGTGGTCGCTTATTCCACTGGCTCCGTAATGCTGCTAGTAACAGTACCACTATGGGATATTATAAATCATGTCTCAATGCCGGTGTTAAACGTATAATTGATAGGGAACTGGATGTTAAATACAGAGACGAAATCGAGGTTGACAATAAAGCAGAGGTTGCTAAAGGTCTATGCGATATGCAGGATCTAAATAAAGTATTCGTAGATAATCATAGCGATATCTGTGGTGAGATAGGTGTAAGATTTACAAATTCACAGGGTGCATCTAGAGAGTTGTTGCCTACAGATGAATTGTCCGGTGAATACTTCGATAATGATATGAATTACTTTGACTTCACAAGCATGGAATGTTTTGAAGAGTTTTTCAATATCTTTATCAATTTCGTAAGTGTAAAAACTAAATTATGCACTATGGACGCTGAACTCAGAAATGATTTCGCCGATCTTCCAAATAAGGTAGGAGCTTTCATTTGCCAGGACAGCGAATATAAGAGTGCCAAACGAAAAGTAAATAATGGTGGTTCTTTCGCTTATCATCAACCTTTGATTATAGCAGAAGGCTCATGCTTCCTGGAGAAAACATTAATAAAAAAAGTGTTTAGTTAATGAAGACATTATCACTATATATAGACAGATGGTATATTGCCGCAGCAGTCTGCTACGACAATATACCTCGTCGTATAGATCTGCCTAATAGGGAAGACCGTATTTGGCTCTATTTTTATGAAGATATTAATAATGATAGAGTTATTTATGGTAAATCTTATCAGAAGCATTATCTGGATAAGGAGCTTCATTACTATGGTGATATATTCTCTAAAGTCGTAAAAGAAGATGAAACCTTTAAAAGATTTGGAAAAGATGTTAGTTTGAAAGAAATCTTTAAGGCATCTGATATACTTGAACACCTAACTAGGGACTTTAATGAAAATGAGAAAATAGATACCTACATCTCTTTTTCAGTTGATGTTTCGTATGCCGCCCAGAAGGTTTTTCTCGATATATTGGAAGAGAATAATTTTGTTATCAAAGAGAGTGTTGCTAGAATCTCTCACTTAGCTGTAGAACTTTCCAATAAAAAGGGCCTGTTGAATGATTCAAATTGCATTCTCGTTATTACAGCTTGCAATGAGAATCTCCGATATGTCGTTTACAAACAAAGTAATAATGTTTTTGTTAGACAAGGAAATGAAGGACTCCTAAGAGGTTATGGAACTGATTTGAGAGGCCGGGCATTACTGGAACAGATTGTTTGGCAAATTAATAATTCAACTAAATTCCTAAGAAAAGAGGAAGAGGAAGAGGAAATTAACAGATTGAACCAAAATCTGGCAAGATGGCTATTACAACTTGACAACACCAAGTTTGGTCGTCCTGTTATATATAACGATATAACTTTCTCCAGAGCCCCACATAATAAGCAGAATGCTACTATTCTGAAGAATGTTATTGAGGAAAGAACCAAAACAATAGTCAATGATGTAGTTGACAATATTGTTCAATATGTAAAAGAACTTGATATTGTATTCTCAGATATAAGTCATATTATTTTCATAGGTGATTCATTTAAGAATAGCATGTTCAAGGAAGAGTTATTACAGCGTTATCCTGTAACTCCGAACAATATAGTTGCTTTTGGGAATAAGGATATTCCTGAGATTGTTGGTATTTACAGTCAAATGGACTTGTCTCAATTTGATAGTTTAAGAAAGAATATCGAAAATCTCTCTTATGAACAATTAGAACAGATTAAAATTGCAGAAGAAGATAGAAAAGCTAGAGAAGCTGCACTTAAGAAGCAGGAAGAAATTGATCTTGCTAATGCTGCTATGCGTGAAGATGAGAGAAAGTTCAATGCCGCCATTGTTGACGCTGAATCTTATGAGAAGAAAGGCGACTATAGCAGCATGATAGATCTTCTAAACATTGCTCTTACTTTAAAGCCTGATGATAAGGAAGTAAAGAAAATGTTGGATGAAGCAAACAGAAAGCTATCCGAAATCAAGGTCAAGAATGAGCAATATAATAAAACCATCAGGATGGCTCAGGATGCCTTGAACTCACAGCGATGGCAGGATGCTTATTCAAAGAGTGAGGCAGCTTTAGAATTACGCCCTGATTCTTCTGAGGCAAAACGTATTCTTACTGAATCACAAAGAAAAATCAAATTAACAGAAAGCCTTAAAGAGTTTCTTTTACGAGCTGACACCTTTATTGGTCAGAAATTATATAAGGAAGCATTAGAAGAACTGAATAAGGCTAAGCATGCTGATTCTAATAATAAAGAGATTGAGGAACGTATATCCAAAATCCAAAATATACAGAAGAAGCATAAAGAAGAATTGGGCTTATTAGAACAGGAACTTACTAAGGCCGAAAAAGAAGATAACTTTGACATAGCCATAGAAATATGCAATAAGCTCATTGACAAGGATATTCAGAATCCTAGAAAATGGAATGAGCATATAGTTTATCTTAAAGAAAGACGGAACAAATATCTTAAGGATATAGAGCTGTTTGAATCGTTAAAGATTAAGATAAATGAAGCAAGTTTTAATGAACATTGGGAAGAACTTATAGAGCTATGCAACAAAGCATTATCTATAAAATCTGATGATTCTATTAAACGATATTTGGAAAAGGCACAGGACAAGTTCAAGCTAATTCAAGATCAAAAGAATTTTGAGAGCTTGGTTTCTAATGTGAAAACATTTATTGCTGATAGACAATGGCCTGAAGCTAAAGAAATTATCAAGGTATTACACGGGAAATATCCTGACAGAAGTGATATTATAAGGAATCTTCGTAAACAAATTTTTGATGCAGAAGAAGCCTGGGAGGATAAACTTAGTGGAAAGAAACATATATCTTCTCCTATGCCAAATAATACTGAAGAGTATGGAAAACCTCCAGTAAAAATAGATAGACCTTCTAAAGATTCTTCTTTTGATGACTTCTTTGGCTCCGATAGTCCTAAAGGGAACAGCTTAGGTCAAAATAAAGGCAAGAGTGTTCCTTCTAATACGAATAGTCAGAAAAAGGAATCTTCAGGTGATAGTTTCTTTGATTCTGATTCTTCTAAATTAGAGAAATCAAAACAGAAACAGCATACGAAACCATCTGCAAAAGATGATTTCTTTAAAAGCTGATATTAAAAAAATGAATTGGGTTAGAATGGATTATTTTTAACTTTTTAAACTAATAACATATGGCAGAAGTACAGCTTAAAAGAAAAATTACGCTGCGCCGTAAGGAAAAGCCAGCGGAATTTACATTTGATGGACTGCTAAAAGTAAAATTGTTGTGGCAGTCTAAAACAGACTTGGATTTGTGTATTTTCTTTAAAAGAAAAGATGGACAAATCGGAGGCGTATTCTCTTCAGCATTCCGTCAGAAAAAATCTGATTTAGGTAATTTGTCTGAATTCCCTTTCATGTTACATAAGGGAGATGAAGCAGAACCGGCACCTGGGGGAGAATCTATAGAGCAAATCAATATTGCCAGTCTAAATGATATAGATACAGCGCATGTATGCGTATTAAATTACAGTAAAGCTATAGACGGAGAAGAGGTAAACTTTGCCCAGGATTCAGGTAGAGTAGAAATACAAAGTGACTCAGGTGACTATCTGGAAGTCCTGATTGATGCTACCGAGGATGGACATGTTTACCATGTATGTAGTATCAAGAATAATGAGGGTATTAACTCTGTTATAAATGAAGGTGTTGTTATGGATTTGGGTACTGCTTTTGATAAAATACCTGGGTTCTCACTAATATGCGAATAATAACTTTTAATTTTTATAATTATGGCTGAAGTAACATTAAAAAAGAAAATTACTCTTCGTAGAAAAGAAGAACAAGCTGCTTTCACTTTCTCTGGTAAACTTAAAGTAAAACTTATTTGGTCTTCTGATACAGACCTTGATTTATGCCTATTCTTTAAGAAAAAAGACGGCTCAATCGGTGGTATATTCTCTAATGAATATAGAGGAAAGAAATCTGACCTAGGTGATTTAAGCAAATTCCCATTTATGCTTCACATGGGTGATAATAAAGAACCGGCTCCAGGTGGTGAGGAAACAGAACAAATCAATATTGCCAGTCTTAGTGAAATCGACACAGCTTATGTTTGTATCGTGAATTATAACGCTGCCGTTGAAGGTGAAGATGTTACCTATGCTGACGAAGGTGGACGTGTAGAACTTCAAAGTGACTCAGGTGACTATCTGGAAGTGTTAGCAGACTCTAAAGAGGAAGGCCATGTTTACTGCGTTTGTTCAATTAAGAATAAGGATGGAGTTTATGCATTGAAGAACGAAAGCAATGTAATGGATTTAAGCACTGCATATGAGAAAATTCCTGGCTTTGAATTAATTGTAAATTGCTAATATGGTACAACTAAAGAAAAAAGTTACTCTTAAGACCAAGATAGCTGATTCTGATGTAAAACAAGATATACAACCAAAGAATACAGCTCCGCAGGAACCTGTTAATAAAACAGGAGGTGGTAACAAGCGTAACCTTTGGGTCTTTTTGGGTATAGTTGTTTTGGCTGCTATATTGTTCTTTGTTTTTGTGGGTAAAGATAATGAGACATCAGTACAAACAAATGTAGCTCAGAATCCTGTTACTGCTAAAGCTGATTCTATTCAGCCTGCCAAAACAGAAGAAACAGCAGAAAAGGTTGATTCAACAAATGTAGAGAAAACAGACAATACATTAAAGGAAGAACCTACTAAAGCAACAGCAGAGATGCCTTCATCAGAAAGCAACTCTAAACAAAGTTCAAAGCCGGATGTTGTCAAAGTAGAGAAAAAAACTCAAACATCATCTGCAATACCTGTAAATGGTAGCCTCGAACAGAAAGCTATTGCTGTTATACGTGGTACTTACGGCAATGGATTGGAGAGAAAACAAAAGCTCGGTGACGAATACACTGTTATCCAAAACAAGGTTAACGAAATGTATCGTGATGGTTTAGTTGATTAAAACTGTAAATACTGAAATAAAGAAACCGATGTTCTTCATTGGTTTCTTTATTTCGTAAACATTGAAATATGATTATATCAGTTATAATAGGGTTATGTATATGGTTTGTAATACCTATACTTCTCGAAAATAATTTTAAGAAAAAGAAAAACAAGGCAGCATTAAGGATGGTGTGTAAGATAATTGGTCTGGTCATTGTTATTGCTGCATTAATTAATGGTTTGTTTTAAGTTCTATGAGAATTAAAACTATATTTATTTTATGTTTTGCTCTTCTACTTTTTAGCGGATGTGCAAATAATAAAAAAGAAAAGGTTGAGACTTCACCTGTTCTAAGCGAGATACAAAAGAAATACATAGATGAAGGTTGGCTTCTAAAATCGGATAGCAGTATGGATGGAGAACTACCTTCTTCCTATGGGGTTAAACCGAAATATGGCCTTCAGGACAATTATTTTGATATTAATATGGGTGAGGGCTGTGATATTGCTGTGAAGATAATAGACCTGTCAAATGACAGGTGCATACGATATATATTTG
>ONZU01000423.1_pt1 | contig 41471 bp, 40 predicted proteins | sample 1671161 | NCBI WGS metagenome assembly ONZU01 (sample SAMN06348128, study PRJEB24527) | human gut metagenome | biome: human gut; feature: ankylosing spondylitis patient; material: feces | host: Homo sapiens | place: China | collected 2015-10
AATTGGATTTTGAAATCACGATGGATACTTTCTTAGTACCGTTGCCAGCGACAACAAGCGGAAGCGTTCCTGAAAACAAACAGTTCTATTTTTATGTTTATAAATACTTTATAGGCATGCAATTAACATAACCTACGAAAATCCGTAACACCACCTACAAGCGGCAGTTCAAAACCTAAACTCCGGTTACTTCAATATTTCACGGACGCAGTCAGCGATGTCGTCATCCTTGCAGTCAGCAAAGAAGTATTCTGCAAAGTGTTCCCCACTGAATGCCCCTTTGACAAGCTCATGATTTAATTCTTTTAAGATCGTGACAAGATCCTTGTGTGTAACAGCCTTCACTTCATCCAAAATCTTCTTATTGCGCTGTTCCGGCACAACACGTTCTTTTGGATAGCCGCCGCCACCAGGAGTGCAGAATAATTTTTCAAAAATATAAGTGAGATTTAATTCACCGCCCCAACCAAAATTTTCTGCAAATGGGAGCGCAATACAGTTTCCATCGTTTACCTGTGAGAACAGATAGGCATCTAACGGAGATTCAATATGACCGCAGAGTACCTTTGGGAAAGCGTTGCAGGCGAGCATAGCACCCTCGCCGGTTCCGCAGCCAGTGATAACAAAATCAGCAGCCCCGGAGTTTAATAATACAGCGGCAAGAATTCCATTTTGTACATAAGTGAGCGGATGATCGTCCTCGGCGGAGTACATTCCGTAATTGACAACTTCGTGCCCCATAGGTTCAACGACTGATTTTAATGTCTGGAAAATCAGCTCATTTTTGGCAGCCTGGCTGTTTTCATTGATTAATGCTATTTTCATAAAATAATACCTTCTCTCTAAAAAAATGTAGGATGGATGATGAAAAAACTACATCAGATCTTTCATGTCACAGTTATCCATGTCATCAAAGTCCTGATTTTCGCCAACCATTCCCCAGATAAATGTGTAAGCCTGGGTGCCGCAGCCGGAGTGGATGGACCAGCTAGGGGAGATGACTGCCTGCTCGTTCCGCATCACGATATGACGTGTTTCCGTTGGCTCTCCCATATAATGCATGACAAGGGCATCTTCTGGCATATCAAAGTACAGATAGACTTCCATACGTCTGTCATGCGTGTGGCAAGGCATCGTGTTCCATACACTTCCCGGTTCTAATTTTGTCATTCCCATCTCTAACTGGCAGCTCTCTACCTGACCGGGAAGGATATATTTACAGATCGTTCTGTGGTTGGCAGATTCTAAGGAACCTAATTCTACTTTGTTACAGTCTTTTACGATCACAACACCATCTTCCGGTGTGCCTTCCGGTTTGATCAGAACAGTTGGACAGGTTCTGTGGGCAGGAGCACTGTTTAAGTAGAATTTGGCAGGCGCAGATGGATCAACACTCTCAAAAGTGATGTCTTTGGAACCCATTCCGATATACATGCCTTCTTTATGACCAACGTTATATACTTTGCCATCGACAGTGATTTTTCCGGCTCCCCCGATGTTGATGACACCGAGCTCGCGTCGCTCACAGAAATACTGTGCACGAAGTTCATCTCCGGCAGTCAGAGTTAAAGGCTTTATAGGAACAGCAGAACCGGTAATGATACGGTCAATGTGACTGTATACCAGTTTGATCTGATCCGGCTGGAACAGATCGTCAATCAAAAATTCTTCTCTTAATCGCTCCGTTGTGTAATGCTTGACATCTCTTGGAGATGCGGCAGTTCGTAATTCCATAATACATCCTTCTCCTTAAATAAAAATTATTTTGCTAACTCTAAATCAAAATTAAAGTAGTTTACAGCATTGTTATAAGAAATTCCACGTACAATTTCCTCGAGTGTCTCATAATCAGCCGGATATTCCCCGTTTTCTACCCATGTGCCGATCAGATTGCAGAGGATTCTTCTGAAATAATCGTGGCGTGTGTAAGATAAAAAGCTTCTGGAATCTGTTAACATTCCAACAAAACCGGAAAGGTTTCCGAGATTTGCAAGGGAGATCATCTGGTCAGTCATGCCGGTCTTATGATCGTTGAACCACCATGCGGAACCCTGCTGGATCTTTGCAACAGCAGTGGAATCCTGGAAACATCCAAGGATCGTACCGATGGACTGGTTATCGTTTGGATTTAAGCTGTATAAAATGGTTTTTGGAAGCTCGTCTGTACTGTTTAATGCATTTAAGAAATCTGCCATTTCGGAAGATGGAGCATAGTTATTGATGCAGTCGTAACCGGTATCAGGACCAAGTTTGTTGAACATTGGAGTGTTGTTGTCACGTTTGCATCCATAATGAAGCTGCATTACCCAGTTTCTCTTAGCGTACTCTTTTCCAACAAAAACCATAAATGCTGTTTTGAAAATGATTTCTTCCTCTTTTGTGATGGAAGCTCCACCAAGACGTTTTGCAAAAATAGATTCTACAGTCTCAGCAGAAGCAGGAGCGTACATCACATACTCTAAACCGTGATCGGATACAGAGCATCCCATGGAAGCAAAGAAGTTCATACGGCTTTTTAATGCCTCACACAAAGAAGCAAAGGAATCTACCTTGATACCGGAAACATCAGATAAAGTCGCAAGGTAATCAAGATAAGTTGGTTTTTCGATATTCATTGCTTTATCAGGACGCCATGCCGGAAGAACCTGAACGTCAAAGCTGTTGTCCTCTGCGATCTTTTTGTGCCACTCTAAGCTGTCAACAGGATCGTCTGTTGTACAGATCAAAGTTACGTTGGACTGTTTGATGATATTGCGGACAGACATGGATGGATCTGCAAGCTTTTCGTTACAGAGATTCCAGACTTCCTCCGCTGTTTTTTTGTTCAAAACACCGTGGTATCCGAAATATTTCTGCAATTCGAGATGGCTCCAGTGGAAAAGTGGGTTTCCGATTGCTTTTCCTAAGCACTCAGCCCATTTCAAAAATTTTTCTTTGTCTGGAGCTTCCCCGGTGATGTAGTATTCATCCACACCGCAGGAACGCATAAAGCGCCATTTGTAGTGGTCGCCGCCGAGCCATACCTGAGTGATGTTTTCGAACTGGCGGTCCTCGTAAATCTCCTGTGGATTGATATGGCAGTGATAATCTAATACAGGTGTTGTCGCTGCATAATCAAAATATAATTTCTGAGCTGTTTCGTTGGAAAGAAGAAAATTCTTGTCCATAAATGGTTTCATAATAATGTCCTCCTAAAAGTTAAAATAATGTTGTTCCTCGTTTTATGATTTTTCCAGAGAAAATCGATTTTTTGGGCATTTCCTCTCCGGCTAAAACACCGAGCAATGTCTGGACTAACTGGTGTGTCTGGGTTTCTAAACGGTTGTCAACAGAAGTCAGCTCCGGTGTACAGCAGTTTGTCAGCATGGAGTTGTTATATCCCATAACGGAAAGGTCTTCCGGGATGCGAATCCCTTTTTTCTGCGCATATTTGATACTGCCAATCGCAAGGGAATCGTCAGAAGTCATGATGCCATGAAAAGGCGCCCCTTTTTTTGCAATGTCTGCCACAAAGTCGGCAATCTCATCCAGATGTTCGATATTGCCGTCGTAAAAGTGGATCAGTTTTTCAAAACCCGGAATATTGTGTTCTTTCATTGCATCGCGGAATCCGTGAAGCTTCTTTAAGCCACTGTAGGATTTGGAATCATACAGATACAGGATATCCGTGATTCCTGCCTGGATCATTTCAGCTGTTGCCTCAAACATGGTTCCATAATCATCACAGAGTGTACTGTAAACATTCGGATAATCAAAGGAAGCATTTAACAGCATGATTGGAACCTGCGTGGAAACATCCTTAATATACTGGTTTTCATCCTCGGTGGAACCGATGAAGTTAGAACCTACCAATATAATGCTGTCCACCTTTTTGGAAAGAATTAAATTAAGGTAATTCTTTTTGATGTCCAGATTATAACCGGTACAGCATAAAAGAGATTCGTATCCGTTTGCCTGTAATTCCTGCTCCAGAAAGTAGACTGCCTTTGCAAGAAAGAGGTCAGACGAATCTGCACAGAGAATACCGATCGTTTTTAAGGAATGCAGTCCCATGCCGCGCGCAAAAGCATTTGGAGTGTAATCGTATTTGTCGATGACATCCATGACTTTTTTGCGGGTGGATGGGCGGACGTTTTCACTGCCATTTAAAACACGTGATACAGTGGCGATGGAAACACCGGCTTTTTTTGAAATGTCGTAAATTGTCATTGCCATAGTAAATCCCCTGAAAAATGTGTTCTATGTAAGAAATGGACTTCCTTACATTATTATAAAGCTGCTTATGTATTATAAAAATGAAAGCAGTTACACTGCAATCATAAATATTATACAACAAGCAAAAAAATAAAGCAACAAAAGAAATGGCAAAAATAACAAAAATGTTAAAATAATACGTGCAACATCAACAAAAATATGCGAAATGTACAAAATAATCAAAAATACATATTGACGAAATTGAAAAAAAGTGTAAGAATACAAAATGTAAACGCTTACAAATTGTAAAAATAAATAAAGCGAAACAATGATGAAAAAATGAATCGGGAGGCTGGAAATGGAACTTTTAAGTAAAGCAAAGACAGGAAAAGTAGAAAGACCTGTCAAAGTATTACAGTTTGGTGAGGGAAATTTTCTTCGTGCATTTGTGGATTACATGATCGATATTGCAAATGAGAGCGGAGATTTTAATGGAGATATCGTACTTGTAAAACCGATCGAGTTTGGAACACTGGATCGTTTCCATGATCAGGAGTGTCAGTACACAGTACAGTTGAGAGGAATTGTGGACGGAGAACCAAAACGTATCAATCGTATCGTGACCAGCGTGACGGATGTGGTAGATGCCTATGGAGAATATGAAAAGTATGCATCATATGCAAAAATAGATACCTTACGTTTTATCGTATCCAACACAACCGAAGCAGGAATCGTCTATGACGATACAGATAAAATAGAGTTAAATCCTCCAAAGAGTTATCCGGGAAAACTGACAAAGTTCTTATATGAGAGATACAGACATTTTAACGGTGCGGAGGACAAGGGGCTTGTGATGCTTCCGGTAGAGCTGATCGACGATAATGGAATCCATTTGAAAGAATGTGTTTTAAAACTGGCAGCACTTTGGAATCTGGAAGAAGGATTCACAAACTGGGTCAATGAGGCATGTGTGTTCACCTCTACATTAGTAGACCGTATCGTAACCGGATATCCGAGAGATGAGGCAGAAGAGCTTTGCAAAGAATTTGGATATCAGGATAACCTGATTGTTACCGGTGAGCCATTTGCGTTGTGGGTGATCGAGAGTGCAAAAGATATCAGTGAGGAGTTCCCACTCCCAAAAGCTGGTCTGCCGGTAATCTTCACAGACAACCAGAAACCTTACAAGCAGAGAAAAGTAAGAATTTTAAACGGAGCACATACTTCCTTTGTTCTCGCATCTTATCTGGCAGGAAATGATATTGTTCTCGAATCCATGCAGGATGAACTGATCTTCAACTTTATGAAGAAGACAATTTTTGAGGAAGTGATCCCGACACTGACATTGCCAAAACAGGATCTGATCGATTTTGCAAATGCAGTGATCACAAGATTTAACAATCCTTATGTAAAACATGCATTATTATCCATCTCTTTGAACTCTGTTTCAAAATGGAGAGCGAGATGCATGCCAAGCTTTTTGGGATATATTGAAAAAGAAGGAAAACTTCCCGAGCATTTGACATTCTCACTTGCAGCGTTGATGGCATTCTACACTGGAACAGAGATCAGGGACAAAGCGTTGATCGGACACCGTGGAGAGCAGGAATACAATATTTTGGATGATGCTGCAGTATTGGAATTTTTTGCGGCAAACAGCAGCAAAGAGCCAAGAGAATTCGCACATGCAGTCCTTTCGAATGAAGATTTCTGGGGACAGGATTTAAGCAGTCTTGCAGGCGTGGAAGATGCAGTTGCTTCTTATCTTACAGAGATCCGTGCATCTGGTATGAGAAAGGCAATGGAGAAAATTTTTGCATAATAAATAAGGAGTCCAACAGAAATGAAAGACTTTATGAAAATCAACGAAAACGATAATGTGATCGTTGCATTGAAAGAAATGAAAAAAGGAGAAAAGATCTCATTGGAAAACACGGAGATCGAAGCTCTTGAAACAATTCCTGCCGGACATAAAATGGCAGTGAAAGATATCTGCGAAGGCGCAGATGTTATCAAATACGGATTCCGCATAGGTACTGCGAAGGAAGATATCAAAGCGGGACAGTGGGTTCACACGCACAATATCAAAACTGCACTTGGAGATCTGCTGGAATACAAATATGAACCGGTACATATGGAAGAAAAAATAACAGAGGGTGCCACATTCCTTGGTTTTCAGAGACCGGATGGAAAAGCCGGTGTCAGAAATGAGATCTGGATTATTCCGACGGTTGGCTGTGTCAACAATATTGCAACTGCCCTGGCAAAACGGGCGAATGCAAAGGTGAAAGGTTCCGTGCAGGAAGTGATCGCATTCCCACATCCTTATGGATGTTCCCAGATGGGAGATGATCAGGAGCATACACGAACGATCCTTGCGGATCTGATCAACCATCCGAATGCGGGCGGAGTGCTGGTGCTTGGACTTGGTTGTGAAAACAGTAACATTGATGTATTAAAACCATACATTGGTGATTATGACGAAAAGCGTGTGAAGTTCCTCGTCTGTCAGGAAGTGGAAGATGAGATGGAAAAAGGCGGGGAACTGCTTGAGGAACTGATCGATTATGCAGCTGCCTTCGAGCGGGAACCGATCAGCGTTTCAAAACTGATCATTGGCATGAAGTGCGGTGGAAGCGATGGATTTTCCGGCATTACCGCAAATCCTCTTGTGGGAAGATTTTCAGATCTTCTGATCAGCAAAAAAGGAACGACAATCCTCACGGAAGTACCTGAGATGTTTGGTGCTGAGACGATCCTTATGAACCGCTGTGAGAACGAGCAGTTGTTTGATAAGACGGTAGAACTGATCAATGATTTCAAACAATATTTTAAAGATAACCACCAGACGATTTATGAGAATCCGTCTCCGGGAAACAAAAAAGGTGGTATTTCCACTTTGGAAGACAAGTCGCTTGGCTGTACCCAGAAGTCGGGAAATGCTCCGGTGAAGGGTGTGCTTGCCTACGGCGAACCTGTAGTGGCACCGGGACTGAATCTGCTCAGTGCACCGGGAAATGACCTTGTGGCTGCGACAGCACTTGCTGCCAGCGGGGCACATATTGTGTTGTTTACCACCGGTCGCGGAACTCCGTTTGCATCTCCGGTTCCGACAGTCAAAATCTCAAGCAACAGTTCCCTTGCCGGAAGAAAGAAGAACTGGATTGATTTTAATGCGGGAGTGCTGGTGGAAGATCAGGAATTGGATGAGACGGCACAGAAACTATTTGATTATGTAGTAGAAGTTGCATCCGGTAAAAAAGTCTGTAGCGAGGAAGCGGGATTCCACGATATGGCGATTTTTAAACAGGGTGTTACATTATAAAAAGAATATAACCGGGAGAACCCGGAGAAAGAGGGGAAAGTATATGGCTATTTTAGACAAATTTTCACTGGAAGGAAAAATTGCTCTTGTCACAGGAGCATCCTATGGTATCGGTTTTGCGATCGCAACTGCTTATGCAGAAGCCGGCGCAACAATTGTTTTCAATGATATCAAACAGGAGCTGGTAGACAAGGGGATTGCAGCTTATGAGGAAAAAGGAATCAAAGCACACGGTTATGTCTGCGATGTAACGGATGAGGAGCAGGTAAATGAACTCATTGCAAAAATTGAGAAGGAAGTCGGCGTGATCGACATTCTTGTGAACAATGCCGGAATCATCAAACGTATTCCAATGTGTGAGATGAAAGCATCTGAATTCAGACAGGTCATCGATGTGGATCTGAATGCTCCGTTTATTGTATCCAAAGCAGTGATTCCATCCATGATCAAAAAAGGACATGGAAAAATTATCAACATCTGCTCTATGATGTCAGAACTTGGCCGTGAGACAGTATCTGCATACGCAGCTGCAAAGGGCGGTTTGAAAATGCTTACAAAAAATATTGCATCTGAGTATGGCGAATACAACATCCAGTGTAACGGTATCGGACCTGGTTACATTGCAACACCTCAGACGGCTCCACTGCGTGAGATCCAGCCGGATGGAAGCAGACATCCGTTTGACCAGTTTATTATTGCAAAGACTCCTGCAGCGAGATGGGGACAGGCAGAGGATCTGCAGGGACCGGCAGTTTTCCTGGCTTCTGACGCATCTGATTTTGTGAATGGTCATGTTGTATATGTCGATGGCGGAATTCTTGCCTACATTGGTAAACAGCCATAAAAGCATATTTTCTGGTCAATTCTGCGCGTTATTAAAATGCACAAAAAAATGAAAAAAATATGAAAAAAGTAGTGCATTTTTTAAAAGACTATGCTATAATACAAAATGTAAGCACTTACATAATAGCGATATGACAAAGAAACAAACTGGGAAGGAAAAAGAATTGTCATATCGACTAATATAAGAATAAAGGAGAAGAAAACTATGAAAAAGGAATTTATGAAACGAGTAATGGCAGCTGGAATGGTAGCAGCTATGGCCCTTACAACAGTAGCCTGTGGGGGTTCAGCAGACAACAGTGCAAGCACAGACAAAGCAGAGGCACCAGCCGAGGATGCAGCACCTGCAACAGAAGCAGCAGCTGCCGAAGATGATGGCTCTTATGATGAATGTACATTAACAATTTCCTGGTGGGGTGGTGATTCAAGACATACAGCTACACAGGCAGCAGTTGACGCATTTATGAAAGCGTATCCAGGAATCACAGTTGAAACAACCTATTCCGCATGGGATGGATGGGAAGAGAAAATGGCAACTGCTTTTGCAGCAGGAACCGCACAGGATGTAAACCAGATCAACTGGAACTGGATCACACAGTATGATTCTGATGGAACAACATTCTTAAACTTAAATGACTATGCAAGCGTGATTGATCTCTCACAGGTAGATGAGAAATACCTTTCCATGTGTGAAGCATCTGACGGATCTTTAGCAGGACTTCCAATTTCCATGACAGGTAGAATTTTCTACTGGGACAAAACAACATTTGATGAAGTTGGATGCGAGATTCCTACAACACTTGCTGCATTAAAAGACTGTGGAGAGAAATTCAAAGCTTACGGTGATGACTATTATCCATTAGCTTTAGGCGAATACGACAGAATGATCCTTATGGTTTACTATCTTGAATCCGTATATGGAACAGACTGGGTAACAGGAGATACATTAAACTATACAAAAGATCAGATCGTAGAAGGTCTTGAGTTCATTCAGGCTTTAGAGGATGCACATGTAATTCCTTCTATCGCAACAATCGCCGGTGACGGAGCAGCTTCTCTTGACCAGAACCAGAACTGGATCGATGGACATTATGCAGGTATCTTCGAGTGGGATTCTTCTGCAAGCAAATTCGGTGCAGCATTAGAAGAAGGACGTGAACTTGTTGTTGGTGACTATTTAACAGACCTTGGTGATAACAAAGGTGGTTATGCTAAAGTTTCCATGTGCTGGGCAATCAACGCACAGACCGCTCATCCAAAGGAAGCAGCTATGCTTGTAAATTATCTTGCAAACAATGAAGAAGCAGCACAGATCTTAGCATCTGAAAGAGGTATCCCGGTTTCTGAATCCGCTCTTACAGCAGCAAATGACGCCGGATTATTAAATGAGACAGTTGTAGAAGCAAACGGAAAAGTTCTTGCATGGGTAAGCAACAGCCTGGATCCATACTTTGAGGATTCCCAGTTAAAAGGTTCTGATGGTGTTTACTATGATGCAATGGCAGGATTAAGCTATGGTGATTACACAGCTGATGAAGCAGCAGATGTATTGATCGATGGTATTACAGGAGTTATTGCACAGTAATTAAAAGAGATATAGATTCTTCTGGGGCTGCTGCAAAGACAGCAGCCCTGTTTTAAAAATGGTGTTAATATGGATTTTGATAAAACGATCGGTGGATATCTGGAAAATACCGAATGGAAGGGAAGAACAGATATCGGCTGCCTGTTAAATGGGTGCAGACAGATGTATGCAGCCACACAGGATGAAAGGTATCAGAAGTTTATTCTGCAATATGTAGAAAAAATGTCAGAGGAATGGGAGAATGCCTTTTCAAAGACAGATGTGACAAAGAAAATAAACGCCGGATCTGCATGGATTTTTGCATATGAAAAGACCGGTGAGGAGAAGTACAAAGAGTATATTGAAAGAATGAAAGACGATCTGATGGGATTGTCAAGGACTGCAGAAGGCAGCCTGTGTGAAGAAGGGGATCATAAAAAGCTCATGACAGGACAGCATTTGTATGAAGTGCTTCCGTTTTACATGGAATATGAGACCAGATACCATAATAAGGCAGGATACAATGATATTGTAAACCAGCTTACAGAGATGAGAAGTGGGAAAGACGCAATCTGGTATGTGATGGCTCTGATCGATGTATTGGATCACATGAGTATAGAGATATTTGAACATTACAAATCTCTGCAGGAGATTTTTAAAAAGACCATCAAGTGCATTCCACTGGGTGGAGATGCAAAGATGCAGAAAGTATGCATGGGATATGCAATTTTAAAGGCATGCAATATAGGGATATTAAATCCTGAAAAGTATTTGGAAACAGGACGAACACTTATTGATGGTGCAATAGATGAACCATTTGATCAAAAGGATGATGTGTCTATGGGTATCATGATGATGGCATATGCACAGTTTATCCGGGTTATGTAATCACAGTTAACAGGAGGTATGAGAGGTGGCTAAGAAAACAACTGCGGGGGCAGGTAAAATACCACAGAAAAAAAAGTCATTCAAAGATGTCTGTAAAGAGAATATAGGATTTTTCTTTATTCTTCCATGGCTATTCGGATTTTTGGCATTCAAATTTTATCCGATGGCATCATCTTTATTCTATAGTTTTACAGATTATAACCTGTTCAAGGGATTCCATGAAATTGGAACACTCCAGAACTATATTGATGTATTCACAACAAGAAAGATCGTGACGGCATTAAAGGTAACATTTAAATATGCATTTATCACAGTTCCATTAAAGTTAGTATTTGCGTTATTTATTGCCTACATTTTGAACTTTAAGATCAAAGGTGTCAATTTCTTCCGTACGGCATATTATATTCCATCTATTTTAGGTGGTTCAGTAGCAATCGCAGTATTATGGAAAGCAGTATTCCGTGATGACGGTTTGTTAAACACATTCATGGGATTCTTCGGAATCACAGGACCAAGCTGGCTGAGTGATCCAAAATATTCCCTGATCGTTATCTGCTTACTTCGTGTATGGCAGTTCGGTTCAGCAATGGTGATCTTCCTTGCTGCTTTAAAAGGAGTACCACAGGATCTTTACGAGGCAGCAGCTATAGATGGAGCGGGTAAATGGCGTCAGTTCTTTTCTGTAACAGTACCAATCATTACACCGGTTATTTTCTATAACCTTGTAACACAGCTCTGTCAGGCATTCCAGGAGTTCAACGGACCATATATCATCACAAAAGGTGGACCAAGAAACTCTACAACATTGGTATCACTGCTGATTTATAACAGCGCATTCCAGCAGTATGACATGGGTATGGCAAGTGCAATGGCATGGGTATTATTCGTGATCTTAATGATCTTTACGATCATTGCATTCTTAAGTCAGAAATACTGGGTATTCTATTCAGATGAGGAGGGTAAATAAATGGCTGCTGAGAGCAAGACAAAACATATCATTAATTTGATTTTAAGATATACCGTCCTGATCCTGGTTGGATTTGTAATGGTTTACCCTTTACTTTGGATGGTTGGAGCAACTTTTAAATCCAACGCAGAGATTTTCTCAAGTATCGGACTTTTTACCGCACATCCGAGCTTAGATGGATATAAAGCAGCAATGCAGAATTATGGTGGTACGATCAACGTATGGAAAGCGATGCTTAACACATTCTCCTATGTAATACCAAAAGTTGTATTCACCATGATCTCAGCTACAATCACTGCATATGGTTTTGGGCGTTTTGAATTTAAGGGAAGAGGATTTCTGTTTGCGGTTATGATGGCAACCTTATTCCTTCCACAGGTAGTATTAAATGTTCCACAGTTTATCCTGTTTTCCAAATTAGGATGGGTTGATTCCAAATTGTATCTCCCGATCATTGTTCCTACTTTGTTTGCGACAGATACATACTTCGTGTTCATGTTAGTACAGTTCCTGCGCAACGTACCAAAAGAGCTGGATGAAGCTGCCAAAATTGACGGATGTAACTCCGTACAGACATTGATCAAAGTCATCGTTCCGATGTTGTCTCCGGCGATCACATCCTGTGCATTATTCCAGTTTATGTGGTCATCCAATGACTTTATGGGACCTTTGCTTTATGTAAATACTCCTGCAAAATATCCACTTGCTATTTTCGTAAAAATGTCGATGGATGCAGATGCAGGATTCCAGTGGAACCGAATTTTAGCATTATCACTGATCTCCATCATTCCTTCCCTGATCGTATTCTTTATGGCTCAGGACAAATTCGTAGATGGTATTTCAGCCGGTGGTGTAAAAGGTTAAATTAAGGTATAATAAAAGGGTGGCAGCATTTGCAGCCATCCTTTTTTCTAACAGAAAAAGTACTGAGAAAATAATAGAAAAGAATAAAGATGAGGATTGCAAAGATGCAGATAAGTCTTGTGATGAAAACCGCACGGAGTGCGACCTTTTTGTTAGATGATGGTGGAATATATCACACAAAAAAAGAATATAAAATCCTTTTAAATAATAAGGAGATAAAGACGACAGATACCGTTGTGACATCTGTGTTTGATTTAAAGCCGGATACAGATTATAAGATAAAAGTTACTCATGCAGAGGAAGTAGTCGCAGCCGCAGAGTTTACGACGGATTATGAATATGTCACGTTGGATGTGAAAAAGTTCGGCGCTAAAGGAGATGGAATATCGGATGATACCGATTTCATTCAGGCGGCGATCATGGCATGTCCGCCAAAGAGCCGTGTCCTGATTCCAAAGGGCGTTTATAAGATCACAAGTATCTTTTTAAAGAGTGGTTTGAACCTGGAGATTGCCAAAGGTGCTGAGTTAAAGGCAGAGACAGACCGTGACCGTTTTGCAAAATTTCCGGGACTCATTGAAAGTTATGATGAGATGGAGGAATATAACCTTGGAACATGGGAGGGAAATCCACTTCCGATGTTCGCAGGAATCATCACAGGGATCGGCGTAAGGGATATCAATCTCTATGGAGAGGGCAGTATCAATGGCTGTGCAAATCACGAGAACTGGTGGAAGAATGAGAAAGTGATGGTGGGTGCATTCCGTCCAAGAATGCTGTTTTTAAATCACTGTGAAAATGTAAATGTGCAGGGACTGTATTTCCATGACAGCCCGGCGTGGGTGATTCATCCGTATTTCAGCAATCAGTTGAGATTCTGTGATCTTCTGGTGGAGAATCCGAAACAGTCTCCAAACACAGACGGATTAGACCCGGAATCCTGCAAAAATGTAGAGATTTTAGGTGTGCATTTTTCACTTGGAGATGACTGTATTGCGGTAAAATCAGGAAAAATCTATATGGGACGGAAGTACAAAACACCGGCGGAGAACACACACATCTGCCATTGCCTTATGGAAAACGGACATGGAGCGGTCACAGTGGGAAGCGAGATTGGAGCCGGTGTGAAAAACATGCTGGTGGAAAAATGCTGCTTTTCACACACAGACCGTGGACTCCGCATCAAGACAAGACGGGGCAGGGGCAAAGATTCGGTGCTGGACGGAATCACATTCCGGGACATTGAAATGGATCATGTGATGACACCGTTTACCGCCAATGCGTTCTATTTCTGCGATCCGGATGGAAGAACTGAGTATGTGCAGTCGAGGGCGTGCTATCCGGTGGATGAGCGGACACCGGAAATGCGGAAATTCTGCTTTGAAAATATTAAGGCAGAGAATTGTCATGTCGCAGCGGCTTATTTTGATGGACTGCCGGAGAGCAAGATTGAGAGCATTACCATGAAGAATGTAGAGATCTCTTTTGCAAAAGAGGCAGAGATGGGGGTTCCAATCATGTCAAATGGTGTGGAACCATGCAGTAAAAAAGGTATTTATGTACACAATGTTGAAAAATTGGTTTTAGATCACGTGCAGGTGACTGGGGCAGACGGAGCGCCGGTGGAAGCAGTTGATGTGGATGAAATGATACAGAAATAAAAGAAGGATAAATGTTTGAAAAATCAGAGAGGAAGAGGATATGCAGATAGGAATCCGTTTACATGATACAAAAAAAGGGACATTGGAAGAACGTGTGGCGATCGCAGAGGAACAGGGATTTTCCTGTGCGCATCTTGCTTTGAAAAAAGTAATCTCGGAGTACTCTGTGGCAGACAGTGTGCTGACACCCGGTTTTTCCTGTTATCTGAAAAAACTTTTTGCAGCGCATCATCTGGATGTTGCGGTACTGGGATGTTATCTGAATCTTGCAACACCGGATCAGGCAGTTTTGGAAAAGAACGTACACCGCTATATGGCGCATATCCGTATGGCATCGCTTCTGGGAGCCGGTGTTGTGGGAACTGAGACAGGTGCTGTGAATGAATCTTACAGTTTTGAGGAACGGAATCACTCGGAAGAGGCATTGGATATTTTTATCAAAAATGTCAGACCGGTCGTGCAGTATGCGGAAAAAATGGGTGTGATCTTAGCAATTGAACCGGTGTATAAGCATATTGTATGCAATCCGAAGAGAGCAAGAAAAGTGCTGGATGAAATTGGCTCTCCGAATCTGCAGATTATTTTTGATCCGGTCAATCTTTTGGACATCAGTAATTACAAAGAGCGCGAATCCATTATCGCGGAGGCGATTGAGGTGCTTGGGGAGGATATCGCAGTGATCCATATCAAAGATTTTATCGTAAAAGATGGAGCACTGGTTTCGGTGGCTGCGGGAACCGGGGAGATGGATTATACGCAGATTATTCGTTTTATCAAAGAGAAAAAGCCTTATATCCATACAACTTTAGAAAATACGACGCCGGAAAATGCAGTGCAGGCAAAAGCGTATATTCAGAAGCTGTATGACACTTGTCAGATAAAATAAATGCGTGTAGACTAATAGAAGAAAAGTCTGGAAAGGTACGTTTTAATTATGTGGAATCGAATTTTTGATGTGGATAATGCTGTTTTTCGTGCAATCGATACGATTGGAAAGATTTTTATTCTCAATTTATACTGGGTGATCTGTTCACTGCCGATTTTTACGATTGGCGCATCGACGAGCGCATTGCTTTATGCGAGCATGAAATTGCATGATAAGGAGGGGTATGTCACCTCTAATTTCTTTTCATCCTTTAAAGAAAATTTTAAACAGGCAACGGAAATCTGGTTAATCTATCTTGTAATTGGAATTCTCTTAGGATTTGATTTTATGATGGGGAATCAGGCAAAAGATACACTTGGTGTGTGTATGCAGGGTGCGGCAATGATCCTTGCTATTCCGTATTTTTTATCACTGCTTTATGTGTTTGGTGTCCAGTCAAGATTCGTGAATCCGGTGAAAGATACGATCCGTTATTCCTTTTTTATGGCACTGCGCAATATGAAGTGTACCATTCAGATGGCAATTTTGATGATTTTACTCGTCTGGGCAAATACGACGGTACTGCTTGTTAATTTCTTAACATTAGTCTATGGCTTCGGACTGATGGGATACTTCTTTGCAGCTTATTATAAGAAGGCATTTGGTAAATATCTGAATCCGGAAGAAAATTCATAAAACAGATGCATCAGAAAAATTACATAATATGAAACAGCAAAAGACATACTATTCCAAAAAGCAGTTCAAGCAAGGAGGAAAGTATGTCTTTATTTATTAAAATCATTGATGTTCATGCAAGGGAAATTTTAGATTCCAGGGGAAATCCGACGGTCGAAGTGGAAGTGACCGCCGAGACAGAGACAACCGGAAAAAAGATCACGGCGCGCGAGTCCGTTCCGTCGGGCGCAAGTACCGGACGTTTTGAGGCGATCGAGCTTCGGGATGGAGAAGAACGGTATTTTGGGTTGGGTGTCCGGAAAGTAGTGGATCACGTCAACCAGAAGATCAGGGAAAAACTCATTGGCTTTAATGTGCTCGATCAGGCAGGAATCGACCGCATCATGGTGGAAGAGGATGGCACGGATAATAAGGGGAATCTTGGTGCAAATGCAATTCTTGGTGTTTCCATGGCGTGTGCCAAAACCGCGGCAAAAGCACTGGAACAACCGTTATATCGTTATCTTGGAGGCACGATGGCACACATTCTTCCGGTTCCGATGATGAATGTCATCAACGGTGGAGTGCATGCAAAAAATTCCATTGATTTTCAGGAGTTTATGATTATGCCGGTGGGAGCACTCGATTTTCATGACGGACTCCGTATGGGAGCAGAAATCTATCATTTCCTACGTCAGATCTTAAACGAGGAGGGATTAAGCACTGCAGTCGGGGACGAGGGCGGATTTGCGCCGGATGTCAAGGACACCAGGGAAGTATTCCGCTATTTACAGAAGGCAGTGGAAAAGGCAGGCTATCACGTAGGTGATGACGTGGTGTTTGCCATGGATGCAGCGGCAAGCGAACTGTATGACGAGGAGGCTGGGGTATACATTTTCCCGGGAGAATCCAGAGCGGCAGGAAAAGAGCCGGAAGAGGGAGCCGGAGAAGGCTCTGCAAAGGACTATTGTAAAGACAGTGTGAAGCGGAGTGCGGATGAAATGATCGCTCTGTATGAAGAACTGATCGAAGAATTTCCGATTGTGTCGATCGAGGATGGTTTATTCGAGGATGACTGGGAAGGCTGGCAGAAAATGACAAAACGCATTGGCGGCAGAGTCCAGCTTGTAGGGGATGACCTTTTTGTGACAAATCCAAAGCGGATTAAATGCGGAATTGATTTAAACGTCGCAAATGCAGTTCTCATTAAAGTAAATCAGATCGGAACCGTCACAGAAGCAATGGAGGCGATCGAGATGGCAAAATGTGCTGGTTATCAGGCAGTGATCTCCCATCGTTCCGGGGAGACCGAGGATGCCTTTATCGCAGATCTTGCGGTGGCAGTGAATGCCGGACAGATCAAGACCGGTGCACCGTGCAGAGGAGAACGAACCGCCAAATACAATCAGTTACTCCGTATTGAGGAAGAGTTAAAAGAATCTGCAAGATATGGGAAAGCCGAGATAATCCGAAGGAAATAGGAGCCTAAATGGCTCCTGTTTTCTTGCTCATCATTTCCGGGTTGGAAGCATTTGCAAGAGCAGTTTTTTTATCGATGATGCCTTTTTGATAAAGGCGGAAAATACTGGTATCCATCGCTAACATATTCTCGTTCGTGGAGGTGTAGATCATGCCGTCAATCTGATGTGTTTTACCTTCACGGATGATGTTACGGATGGCGGGCGTTAACACCATGATTTCAAAAGCCGGAACCATTTTTCCATCCGTGGTCGGGAGCAGACGCTGGGATACGACTGCGTGTAATACCATAGAGAGCTGTACCGCTACCTGATGCTGCTGAGCAGCTGGAAATGCATCGATGATTCGATCGATGGTATTGGCAGCCCCGATGGTGTGAAGCGTTGAAAAAATCAAATGTCCGGTTTCGGCAGCAGTCATGGCTGTATTGATCGTCTCATAATCACGCATCTCACCGAGCAGGATCACGTCCGGGCTCTGACGAAGGGAAGCGCGCAGAGCTGTGAGATAATTTTCAGTGTCGGTGCATATCTCACGCTGGCTTACGATACTTTTTTTATGGGTGTGCAAGTATTCTAATGGATCTTCCAATGTGATGATATGGGCTTCCTGCTCGGTGTTGATCTTGTCGATCAGGCAGGCTAATGTCGTTGATTTTCCACCACCAGCAGGACCGGTGACGAGCACCATTCCCTTGTTGGTGTTGGCAAGTTCCATCACAGCATCCGGGATCATCAGTTCACTTGGCTGTGGCAAAGTGAATGTGATGATTCGGATGACGGCGGAGTAAGAGCCACGCTGTTTATAAGTGCTGACACGGAATCTTGACACTCCCACAATGGCAAAAGAAAAGTCGTCGTCACCGGTTGTCTCAAATTGGGAAATATCGCGGTGGTCAGCAAGTTCATAAATCGCTGTGACAAAGTCGCGGCACATATCCGGTTTCATGCGTTCTTCCTGATAAGTATGCATCTTTCCGCTTACTTTGTAGGTCAGCGGACGGCCTGCGACAACAAAGATATCGGATGCATGCTCTTTTGTGATATTTTCTAAAATTTCTCTGACGTTCATATTCATAACCAAACCTTTCTTATAATTAATTTCCCTGATACAGATGAAGTGAGTCATCGTCAATCACAGGTTCATTGTTCGTGACGGTCTGCCACTGTGTGACTTTATAAAATTCATCTCCGGGATGTTCCGGATAAAGGAGTTCTAATGTAACATAAAGATTCTGCACATCGTTGATCGTAACCTGAAATGTGCAGGTTGGACAATTACCTACAATCGTAGGCGATTCCGCGGTCAGCGTATCTTCTGTTTTCAGTTCCGGTATCAGATCAGCAGCCTTTTCAAAAAAAGTCTGACTGTCATCACAGTTTGCGTAGAGGTCTGCGAGTGCCAGATCTAATTGCTGCAGATAGTTCCTTGCAGCAGTATCTGCTTCGTAATAGGCGGTTGTTTTTTCTGCAACCTTAAGACTTAATCTGTAATCTGAATTTGCAGTGATCAGAGAGAGCGTCGCAAAAGTCACCAGACATAACATGGTAAAAACCATCAGGATGGATGAAAAACCGATATGGATAAATCCTTTTTTTTGCTTATTCATACTGCATACCTCCTGTTGTGCTTAGGGAAATTGGCTGATAGCAGGAAGCTGACAGTTCATAAAGTGTTTCAGCAGTGCTGGTATCCAAAAAGGTGATGTGGATGGTGGCAAGCTGATCCGGTAAAAAATCTACCGTTGCCCGATAAACAGCGTTTTGTTTTCCACAGGCAAGAAAATCTTTATTGTAGTAGATTAAAATTGTTTCATTCAGACTCATGGATTCCGGATAGATGGAACTTAGGGTTTCCTCCGGGGAATCCGTACTCTGGCAGATTTCTGCGATCGACGTGCATGCGGTCACTGCCTGATGCAGTTTTTCTGTGCTTTTCGAGAGCTGGTATCCTTTGAAAAATATCTGTATACAAAATGTTGCAAGAATCGAAAAAAACAGAATATTTAAAATAATCTCCATCAAAAAGAGACTGGATTTTGAGTGGCGGTATTGATTCATGAAAACTCCTTTTGCAAATTACGATTGTTTTGCATTCAGTGAGATATAAAGCGGATAGGTGTATCCGGTCGTATCCGTAATGGTAAAGCAGTAAAGATTTGAGCTGACCATATCAATGGCAAGTGCCTTGGTTTCAATGATTTTCTGCCCATCTCCCGGTAAAACAGTTGTTCCATCGGAAACTGTGATTTCACGGAGATATCCATCGTAACAGTAGATATACGTTGTGTAGATCGTGTCATTCACAGTCTCAGATAAGGCGATGGCAGGAAAGGCACCGATGGATGTGACTGCGACAGAACCCGCCACATCATTTTGATTCATTTTTTCTTCCAGATAAGAGGATACGGTACGGGTCTCATAATTTGCGGTCATGCTGTCTGCAATCGAATGATATTGTTTTGCTCCGATGGAGACAACTAAAAATGCAGTGGCGGCAAAAAGCGCCAGCAGTGCAAGCAGGAAGACACGGTCGATCGTATGCTCCGGTGTTTTCTTTAATTCAAGCATAAAATCAGTTCCTTTTAATAATAGTGACATCCGGTCTTAAATTTGAGCCGATGTACTGATAGTCGATCAGATACTGGTCAGGATCATAGGTCAGACCATAATGTGTGGTGAGATAAGCAATGTCAGGTGGATAACTGCCCTCTAAAGCATAGCATTGTGTGATCGTCCGGGTGACTGCTTTTTCTAAAATGGTTGTCTGCTCGGATTCATTGGAAAGGCGGATGCGGTCAGCTGCAAAACCAAATACAAAAAGTGTCAAAGCAAGAAGAACGACAGAACACAATAGCTGTTTATATTTTTTTTTCTTTTTTTGTTTCAATCGTATCATAAAAGAACCTCACTGTTCCTATTACTTTTAGCCGATACTTGACATAATGCCAATGAGAGGCAGAAGGAAGGAAATTAAAATGAGTCCTATGAAAATGGACAGGATAATGACTAAGGTTGGCTCTAATACAGAGATAAACTTTGCAATCTGTTTGTCTGTTTCTTCCTCATATTCCTCAGAAATCTGGTGCATGACTTCGTCCATGGAACCGGTGCGGAAACCGATCGTGATCATGGAAGTATAGATCTTACTGAAAATACCGGACGTTAAGACCGCCTCGGCAAATCCCCTGCCGGAAGCAGTCAGGTCGCGGCACTTCTTGATGCGGGAAGCCATGTAAGGATTGTCTACAAGCTGTTCTGCGAGCATAAGTCCCTGATCCGTATCGAGTCCGCTGCTTAATGCAAGTGCCATGCAGTTTGCAAAGCGGCTGGCAGCGGTGCTTAATGCAAGGGGTCTTTTCTTGAAGAATTTTTGCCCTGCGTCAGATTTTGAAATAAGAAAAATGCCTGCGGCAGCTGCGATCAGAACGATCACAATGACAAACAGATACTGGTTCAATGCATCTGAAAATCTCATCATCGCTCCGGCAAATCCGGTCAGGTCACTTCCTAATTCCATATAGATCTGATGAAAAACAGGAAGTACTTTGGCAATCAGCACCAGAATGACGGCAAGCATCATGGCAATCATGAGCAGCGGATACGTGACGGCATTTTTAATGCTGTTTTGGATGCTTTCTTCCCTTTTGTAATATCCGGTCAGTGCATTTAATACCTCTTCGAGTTTGCCCGCAAGTTCACCGATCCCGATCATATCCAGAACATATTTGGGAAATACATTTGTTTCCCTTAAGGCATCACAGAAAGAACTTCCATGATCGAGGGAATTGCTGACAACAGATAAAATTTCGGCAGTTTCTTCTTCCGGTGCGTCCTCCTGCAGAATGGAGATTCCTTCATAGATGGGAATCCCGGCAGAAACGATCATGGAAAGCTGGTCACAGAATGCTGCAATCTCAAGGTTGCCCAGCATCTGCTGTTTCTTTTTTTTCATAAGAGAAAAACCTCCTGTTAATAGACATACTTTGTAATGTATTCATCTGTCTGGGTAAGAAAATCTTTTGGATCGGAACTTGTGGAAGCAAAAGTCGGATCCATTAGTTTCCAATCATTTCCATCGAATTCAATAATTCCGTTTACCCAGCCTTTATCTTTGATATAAGTACTGATCCATGCGTGGTAGACATCACCCATATAACCTACTTCAAGGCGGGTGGGAATCCGCTCACACCGGAGCATGGAAGCCATGACAGCGGCGTAATCAAAACAGATTCCGGTCTGGCTTGCAAGGACATCATCCACATCAGGCAGATAGCCGCTCTGCACAGATGCAGCTTTGTCATAATCATAAGTAAAATTCGTGATAATATAATTATAGACATTTTCAATTACTTCCAGATCATCATTGGCAGATGCAGAAAGTTCCATGGCTTTGGAGATGACTTTGGAGTCTGCTGAAAAGTTTACATACTGGTTTGCGTACAGATATGGACCAAATTCATCCTGGATCGTCACATCAATTGCCTGCGTAAAAAGGGTGGAATAACTGGTTCCCTCAATATTTTCAAATACGCCGACGGTGTAGGAACCGCTTCCGGAAGTGAGGGGAAAGGTTTCATAACCATCATGTAAATTATATGTGTAAGTGATCTCATCAGAACCTGTGATCTGCAATTTGACTTTGGAGTTGGAACCGGAGTAGGAAACCATAAGATAGCCTTCTTCCGTATGGGAGGCATCCACTGTAACAGAATCGTTTCCATAGGTAACGGTACCGTCTGCACTGCCTGTCAGTACAACAGGAGTATTGTCCCGGGATCCGGCAGCAGCTGTGGTGGCCGGAGAGGAATCCTTCGCCACAGTATCGGAGGATGCTGCAGAAGGTTTTTCGGCACTTTCGTTACTGCCACAGGAACAAAGGGTAAGGCAGACACACAGGAGCATTGGAAGTAATATGAAACGTCCCTTTGTTCTGGGGGTCATATTGTTTCTCCTTAAATATTCTTTCTCGGTGTAGCGCGGGCCACTAAGATATACCTCGGACTGCATGCAGGCATGCATCGATGATACCGTTTGACCCTTTGATCATATTATAGTGTATGAAAGATAAAAAGAAAATGATAAAAATACGAAAATCGGGAAAAATGTCAAAAAAAGTAAAAGGATTTCTTTTCATGGAATGGAAGAATGTGGTATGATATTACAAGCGGACTGGAAAACAAAATGACAGATGACGGAGGGATATATGAAGAAATCCGTTTTAAAAGTACAGATGTTTGGATCTTATGAGATCGAATATGAGGGAAATCCGGTTTCATTTGAGCGGAATACCACAACAAAGACAAACCAGTTAATGCAGATTTTATTGCAGGCGGGAGAGAAGGGCGTTACAAGAGCAAAACTTTTGTCAGACCTCTTTGGCAATGAAGAGATGTCGAATCCGGCAAACAGCCTCCGGGCAACTGTGTTTCGCCTGCGCAGGCTTTTGGCGGCAGCCGGACTTCCGGAAGACGAGTATGTGACGATCAGAGGGGGAAGTTATTACTGGACTTCCGGGATCCCTTATGAACTGGATGCGCACCGGTTTGAGACTTTGCTGGATAAGGCTGGGAAGGAAAACGACCCGGAGAAGAAAAAGTCTTACATAGAAGAAGCATGTGAACTGTATCGCGGGGAATTTCTGCCGCAGCTTGGTGCAGAAGGATGGGCAGTTGTTTTAAATGTCTATTATAAAAATCTTTTTTCAAATGCCATGCGCACATTATGCCAGATTTTAAAAGATGAAAAAGATTACCAAAAACTTTATCACTGTGCAGAAAAAGCAGCGATCATCTATCCGTTGGAGGATTGGCAGATCTGGCAGATGGACAGTCTCATTGCGATGGACAGGCAGGATGAAGCGATGGTGCTATATGAGACGACAACGGAGCTTTTATATAAGGAACTGGGACTCACACCGTCCGATCAGATGAAAGAACGCTTCCGGCAGTTAGAAGTGTACCAGCATGATAAAGCGGATCATGTGAATGAGATCCAGGAGGGATTAAACCAGAGAGAAAAAGACGATGGAGCTTTTTTCTGCAGTTATCTTTCTTTTGTGGAAGGGTACCGGTATGTGCGGAGAGTGATTGAGCGGTCAGGGCAGTCTGCCTATCTTCTTTTGTGTACCATGACGGATGGAAAAGGAGTTCCGTTGGAGAAAGGAGAACGCCTTGGCAAGGTTGCAGAGGAACTGGAACAGGCAATCCGTAATTCTCTCCGGCGTGGGGATATGTTTACCAGATACAGTGATAATCAGTTCCTGATGCTGCTTTTAGGAATCAGACAGGAGGATTGTGCCATTGTTGTGGAAAGAATTAATGGATATTTTGAGAAAGCATCCAGAAAGAATTATTTAAAATATAGCACAGCGCCAATCTCGGAGATCAGGGAGGCAGATGACTGTGCACATTTTCGCAATATGGATTCCATGTGGGGAGAGTAAGGAGCAGATTCATTTATGACAATTGAAAAATCATTGCCGAATATGGTTATGGTATGTGTGGACGGTGTGGAAAATGGAGACATCTATGGACGATACTTTCACCGGTATAAAAAAGAAGAAACATTTTTTCCGGATTCTGCCACGCTGGTTATAGAAATGGAACGATTTTACGACGCCATCGGTTATCCGCAGGCGGCTACAAAAACGAGAAAATTTATGGAACGCAAAGGCGGGAGGATTCCTGCAAAAGAGCACATGGCTGTCATTTCCGACAGTCAGACATTGATGCAGTTCCGTGGAAAGCTGGCAACATTTCTTGTTGGTGTAACTTCCAGACAGAATGCAAGCTGGCAGGGACAGGTGGTCTGGATGGAGCAGAAGATCCGGAAGCATTTTTGCAGCGACATGGATCTGATGGTATTCGTGGATGAAGCAGTAAAAAAAAGCGGAATGTAACGCTTTATTTAACGCAGTCTATGATAATCTATACAAAAGAGAAAAAGGTGGCAATTATGGCTGAGAATCAAAAGGGAACATTTATTGTAAAAATTAATCATACAGATAATGCAAGCTGGCAGGGACAGGTGACCTGGGCAGATAAGAATATCACGAAAAATTTTCGCAGTACACTGGAGCTGATCAAGCTGATGGATGGCGCGATCACATCAGAGGAGACAAAAAACAGTTGAAAATATGGCGGGTATGTGTTATACTGCTTGAAGTTGTGAGTTTATAACCGTAGGAGGAAAATAAAGTGGCAGTTTTAAAAATAATCTTAACAGTTGTTTTTATTATAATCAGTATTGCATTGACAGTTATCATTTTAATGCAGGAAGGTAAGTCAGCAGGACTTGGAGCGATCGCCGGAGCAGCTGATACTTACTGGGGCAAGAACAAAGGACGTTCCATGGAGGGAAGACTGGTAACAGGAACCAAGATTCTGGTTGTCTTATTTATTGTGATTGCTGCTGTATTGAATTTGGGAATTTTTTAAGAAACGCAAAAGACTGTCGTGAATACGACAGTCTTTTTTTTGTCATTCTATTATCAGAATATTAAAAATGATCGTATACTATGGGAAAATGGAGAAGTTATGAACAAAGAATTATTACAGGAACGAAAGAAAATGATCTATGATTTCATCTGTGATGAACTCTATGTGCCGATGAAGGCAAAAGAGATGGCAATTGTATTAAATGTGCCGAAATCACAGCGCGGGGAATTATTGGAAGTGTTAGACGCACTCACTGCAGATGGAAAAGTAGAGATATCCGGCAGGGGAAAATATGTAAAATCAGAGGGAAAATATCTGACAGGCGTTTTTACTGCACATCCGAGAGGGTTTGGTTTTGTGACTGTGGAGGGAGAGGAAGAAGATATTTTCATCCCGGCTGCACAGACGAACGGAGCGCTTCATAAGGATACCGTCCAGATCACGCTGTCAAAAAACAGCAGTGGAAAGCGCAAAGAGGGAACGGTGACAAAGATTTTATCCAGAGGAACAGAGCAGCTTGTCTGCACTTATGAAAAAAGTAAAAACTTTGGATTTGCAGTGCCGGACAATCCGAGATTTGCGCAGGATATTTTTATTCCGCTGGAGCGGTCAAAGGGAGCGGTTTCCGGGCACAAAGTTGTGGTGGAGATCACAGATTATGGAAAAAACGGCAAAAAGCCGGAGGGAAAAGTCGTTGAGATCATCGGACATATCAACGATCCGGGGACAGATATCATGTCCATTGTGAAGGGATATGATCTCCCGGTGGAGTTTTCCCAAAAGATCATGAAACAGGTGGAAAATGTATCGAATGAAGTCAGTGCTGCAGACATGGCTGGGCGCATGGATCTGCGTGACTGGCAGACGGTCACGATCGATGGGGAGGACGCAAAAGACCTTGATGATGCGATCACGCTCACAAAAGAGGGTGATCTTTATGAACTTGGGGTTCACATTGCCGATGTATCCAACTATGTGCAGGAGAGCAGCGCACTCGACGTGGAGGCACTCAAAAGAGGAACGTCCGTGTACCTTGTCGACCGCGTGATACCGATGCTTCCGCACAAACTGTCAAATGGAATCTGTTCGCTGAATGCAGGAGAGAACCGTCTGGCGTTAAGCTGTATCATGAAGATCGATGAAAAAGGAAATGTGATCGACCACACCATTGCAGAGACCGTCATAAAAGTGGACAGGCGCATGAGCTATACCAGTGTGAAAAAAATCTTAGAAGAACATGACGTGGCAGAGATCGAAGAGTACAAAGAACTTGTGCCGATGTTTGAGCGGATGAAGGAGCTTGCTGCAATATTACGGAAGAAACGAATGAAGCGTGGCTCAATCGATTTTGATTTTCCAGAAACAAAAATTATTCTGGATGAGCAGGGAAAACCGGTCGACATCAAACCGTATGACAGGAATGTTGCGACGAAGATCATCGAGGATTTTATGCTCATCGCAAACGAGACAGTGGCACAGGACTATTTCTGGCAGGAACTGCCATTTGTATACCGGACGCACGATAATCCGGACACCGAAAAAATCAAAAAATTAGGAACCTTTATCAACAATTTCGGCTACACGATCCATATCGGACAGGATGAGATCCATCCGAAGGAATTGCAGAAATTATTGATGAAAATTGACGGTACACCGGAGGAGGCTCTGATCAGCCGCCTGACACTGCGTTCCATGAAACAGGCAAAATACACGACAGTCAGCACCGGGCATTTCGGACTTGCCACAAATTATTACTGCCATTTCACTTCACCGATCCGCCGTTACCCTGACCTGCAGATCCACAGGATCATCAAGGACAACCTGCGCGGCAGGATGAACCAGAAACGGATCGAACATTATGACAGTATTCTGCCGGAGGTTGCAAAACATTCCAGCGAGATGGAGCGGAGAGCAGATGAGGCGGAGCGCGAGACAGATAAACTCAAAAAAGTGGAATACATGGAAGAACGTATTGGTCAGGTGTTTGAGGGCGTTATCTCCGGCGTGCAGGAGTGGGGATTCTATGTAGAACTTCCGAACACGGTGGAAGGACTGGTGCATGTGACGTCTCTGACCGATGATTTTTACCATTACGAGGAGTCGTCCTATGAGATGATCGGGGAGCGCACGAACAAACACTATAAGCTCGGTCAGAAGGTCAAAGTGATCGTGGCGGATACAGACAAAATCATGCGCACTATCGATTTCCGTGTTGTGCGGGATGATGTGGAACCGGATGAAGCGGTCAAGGACGAGGCATCTGTTTTGTCGAAGATGACAGATTAAATTTTTATAAAATTTGTATTTTTTAACCAGAAGTTTATTGCGAAAGATAAACTTCTGGGTTATACTGTAACAGCAGCAGGAGGTAAGGATCATGGCAAAGCAGGAAATCAAGTTAATAGCGAATAACAAGAAGGCTCACCATGATTATTTTCTGGAGGAAAAATACGAGGCAGGTGTGGAACTTCACGGCACAGAGGTAAAGTCTCTGCGCATGGGAAAATGCAGCATCAAAGAAGCATTTGTCCGCATTGAAAAGGGCGAAGTGATCATATACGGAATGCATATCAGTCCCTATGAAAAGGGCAATATCTTCAACAAAGATCCACTGAGACCGAAGAAACTTCTGATGCATAAGTCAGAGATCCGCAAACTTGTCGGCAAGATTGCAGAGCAGGGCTATACGCTTGTCCCGGTGGAAGTTTATTTCAAGGGAAGCCTTGTGAAAGTACAGATCGCTCTTGCAAAAGGTAAAAAACTCTACGACAAGAGACAGGATATCGCCAAGAAGGATATGCGCCGCGAGGCGGAGCGTGATTTTAAGATCCGCAACCTTGGTTAGAGAGAAACCGTCCGCGGTTTCACGGAGCATCCGGTATGGATGCATCCGGCAATTAGAAAATATGGGCTTGTAATGGTTTCGACAGGGATCATGAAGCTGGAGAAGCGAGTCGCACGGGATGCGTCAAATTCCACAATTAAAATTAAACGCTGAAGATAATTTAGCATACGCTGCCTAATTTGGCAGCAGTCTGACCCAGAGCACCTACACTTTGGGACCCAGGCTTCGACTATGTAGGAAACGACATCAGCAAAGCTTTGAGCTGTTGGGCGTATCATGAAGCTACTGAAAGCATTCGGTTGTTTGTTCCTGGATGCCGGAGGGAATGTCTAAGGATAAACTAAACTCGTAGAAGGACAGGGGATTGGTTTTTGGACACGGGTTCGATTCCCGTCAGGTCCACTATCAAAAAAGTGCCTGAAATCTTAGAAAATAGTTGATTTTTCTGGGGTTTCAGGCATTTTTTTTATTGTTAGGGCAAGGTCCTGTTTCCAGGATGGAGTTTTTCGTGTTCCGAAAAATGGAATGCTGGAAACAAATAAACCACTTGCTATGCGAGTGGTTGGAAATGCTTTAGCTTACAGAAAAAACCTCCAATGCTATAATAATGCAGGTTCGCCAACCACATTACAAGCAGAGGAGGTATCCATATGGATATAAATAGTTTAGCACACACGAAATGGAATTGTAAGTATCACATTGTATTTGCACCAAAGTATCGCAGAAAAATAATATATGGACAGTTAAAACGTGATATAGCTAATATATTAAGCATGTTATGTAAAAGAAAAGGTGTAAAAATTGTCGAAGCAGAAGTATGCCCGGATCACATACATATGTTAGTAGAGATTCCACCAAGCATAAGTGTGTCAGGTTTCGTAGGGTATTTAAAAGGAAAAAGTACGCTAATGATATTTGAAAGACATGCGAATTTAAAATATAAGTATGGAAACAAGCATTTCTGGTGCAGAGGATATTACGTAGATACAGTAGGCAAAAATGCAAAGAAAATACAGGAATATATTCAAAATCAGTTAAAAGAAGATTTGGAATATGATCAAATGACTCTGAAAGAGTATATTGACCCGTTCACGGGTGAGCCAGTAAAAACAAACAGATAGAATAAGCCCAAGGGGCTTAGTAGGTAAATGACCAGTGGCTGGCGAACCATTCGATGAGTCTTTAGACTCCAGAGCCGGTAATAAGCCCTTATAGGGCGTGAGCAAACCACCGGCTAAGCCGGTGGTTATGATTGCTGATATTTTTTACAACTGCCTACACAAAAGACTTATATGCTGATTGACTATATATTTTTCTCTATGATGTAGCTTGTTTCCCCTTGTTCCTTGGGCTTCGCTACCTCCTTTGGGAGTGATGCAAGCTTGTTCGCATTATTATTGCAACGCAGCATGGTATAAACAGAATCCCAGTCAATCCTAGCGAAGAAGTCATCCTTACCGATATAGCTGGAAAGCTCATCCAAGAAACTGTCAATCCATGCATAATAGACTTCTTTTTCTTTTGAAAACAGAGATTTAATCTTGAATTTCACATTAACTTCAACATTAAACCCATAATTGCGGTAGCTTTTTTTAGGGATTGCAATACCTAAGTAATACCTATAGAAACCGCTCTTGAGGATGGTGCTAAAACCGCCAAACAAACAAGAGACTGTTAGCGTAAGTATGGGAGTTTCAATAACAATCTCATTCTTGTTTTTTCTGGAGATTGTACTTCTTTCAGGCAAAGTCAAATCAAATCTATCATAATACCCACCGGACGAGTTCCGAGCATATACGATTGTCCCAGTATCTTTGTTATTTCCCAAGGGGGCATCGTGACAAGCAAAAATTTCACGATTAGCCATATCCTCTGAAAAAAGCTTAAGGAACCGATTACTAAGCAAAACCTCTGGAATGTCATTTCGCTGAAACTCTCGAACGCACTTCTTATCATCTGAATTGTTAAAAAATTCCGACAAGTGTAATGACAGCTTATGGATAATACAGTATTCCAACAATTCAATAAATAGAGCGCCACTATGTGTTGCAACTCCTATCGCTTGCTCTCCCGGCTTTCCGCCCACAATCCGAAACTGGCTTATACTTTCGTTGTTCCACAGTTTTTCCAACGCTTTATTTTCGGCAAATGCACAATCTAAATATTCTACCATATCAGTTGATATGCCGTACTCGGGAACACCAATAAGCTTATGGCTTTCCTCATCATAAATAACAAAACCGTTGATTTTAGTCATTTGGTTCAGCTCGTTTATTTTGGAGGTTGAAATCCTAACAACAACTCCAATAGAAATAAACATTCCAATAACAATTAAGATGATTCCCTTGTTTTGAATTCCAAGCAACTCAACAATGCCTGTTGACAATAGATTTACGCCAATAGCAATTAGGACGGATGTCATAATCAACTCATAACTTTTCTTTTGGCTTTCAATCAATGTCGAAAATATGCGATGTTTTTTCATATTATTCACTCCTTGAAGTACAGTTTCCGCTATATTTTACCATGTTTAAACACATAAGTCTATCGATTTTATAACAAGGCATCCTTGTCTGCATATATGGGCGGAGTTATAATTTTGGTAGAAAAAACTATCAACTTTTACAGGAGGTAGCTGCTATGATCGTTCTCAAAATCCTTGCCGCCCCCGTGATGGTGGCGCTGTCCCTGCTGGCCGCTATGGTCACATTCCTGTTCTGCGTGGCGTCCGCCGTGTGCGAACTGGGCTGCATTGTGCTGACGTTGCTCTCACTTATTCTGTTCGTCGGCGGACAGACGGTGGGCGGTATCGTGTTCCTTGTCCTTGCGTTCCTCGTTTCTCCCTTTGGCGTTCCTGCCATCGCTGAGTGGCTGGTGGACAAGCTGCACTCGGTCAAGTTCGCCCTGCGGGATTTCATCACCGGCTGATACTTCGGGACAAAATGTCCCAAAGCGGAAACGACGGCGGCTGACAACAGCCGCCGTTTGTCATATCGGAAGGAGGGCTGCCTACGGTCACGACCTACTACAAGAAGCACAAAATCAGCAAGGGCGAAACCATCGCACAGTCCTTGAAAGAACGGTTTGACTACGGGCAAAACCCGGACAAGACCGAGGGCGGCGAGTTGATTTCGTCCTACGGCTGCGACCACATGACCGCCGATGCCGAGTTCCTACTAAGCAAGGCCAAGTACAAGGCCGTCACAGGCCGGGAGCAGCGGCGGGATGCCGATGTGCTGTGCTATCAGATCCGCCAGTCATTCAAGCCCGGGGAGATCACACTAGAGGAGGCAAAACGTATCGGCTATGAAACGGCGATGCGCTGGACAAAGGGCAAGTATGCCTTTTTCGTTGCCACCCACACGGACAAGGCACACATCCACAATCACATTTATTACAATTCGACCTCGCTGGACTGCACCCGGAAGTTCCGGGACTTCATCGGCTCTGACCGTGCGGTGCGGCGGCTCTCTGACCGCATTTGCCTTGAAAATGATCTGTCCGTCATCACCAACCCCAAGCTGCACAGCAAGGGGCGATTTCTCCATTACGGGGCGTGGCTGGGGACGGAGCGGCAGCCCCCATACAAGGAGCAGCTACGGCTTGCCATCAATGAAGCTCTTGCCAAACGCCCCGCCGATTTTGACGCTTTTCTCCGGCTCATGGAGGCGTCCGGCTTCACGGTCAAGCATGGGCGCAGCGGTACGATCTCTTTTCTTGTTCCGGGGCAGGAGCGCCCAATCCCGGAGCAGCCTGTTTCTGTGCCTGCGCCTCCTCGCCGTGTCAATCTGATCGTGGATATACAGGAGCACCTGCGCTCTGGCAAGGGTGCGACCTATGCACGGTGGGCAAAGGTCTATAACCTTAAACAGATGGCGGCGGCACTTCAATTCATGCAGGAGCAGAATATCACCGAGTATGACCAGCTCTCCGCAAAGGCCGAGGACGCCGTTTCCCGTTTTCACGCTTTGACCGAACAGCTCCGGCGGACGGAGGCTGACCTGTCCGCAACATCTGAGCTGATGGGAGCCGTGGTGCGGTACGCCAAGACCCGCCCCGTCTTTGACGGGTACAAGACCGCCAAGTACAGCCGGAAATACCTTGCCGAGCATGAGGCGGAGCTGGCGGACTACCGGGCGGCCAAAGCCACAATGGGAGAGCTGTTGGGCGGCGAGAAGCTGCCCAAGATGGCAGAGCTAAAAGAAAAACGCCGCCAACTGGCGGCGCGGAAAAAGGCACTCTATGCCGAGTACCGCTCGGCGCAGGAGGAAATGCGGCAGTCCGTGGCGGTCAAGAGCAACATTGACCATCTGCTGGGCGTCACGGACTGCCAGCGCAAAAAGGAACAGGAGCGATAGCGAACGGTGACGCAGACAAATTACTTTGTGGGGAGAGGAGGCACAACGGAGCGGGCGGATTTTGGGACATTTTGTCCCAAAGTAGCATAGCGGAGTTTGTGCTGACGAGTCCCAAAGCCGGGTTTGGGGAGGCTCCCCAACAAGCGTTTTTGCAGCCCGCCGGGATGCAAAAATAGCAAGTGTGGCTACACTTGCCCTGCTTGCCGTTAGTGCGTTCCCCGGAATCCCCACGAAAAACGGAGGCAGCGCCGTTTCTTACGCTCCCTCCGTTTCTCTGGCTTTTTGTATTCCCTCTGCGGTGGCTTCCATGATCGTCAATTCGTTCTCGTCCATTGTGTTTAGCATCCTGTCAATGTGCTGGCGGCAATCACTTTCTTCGTTCTGCTTGTCAGGATAGAAGAATTGATCGACGGAAATATCCAGCAGAGTGACGATTTTATAAAAGGTATTCAAACTCGGATGCTGACCACGATTCTCAAAATACATAATGGAACGAGGTGTACGGTCAACGAGCTGCGCGAGGTATTCTTGTGTCCAGCCTTTGGCTTCTCGTTTGCGTTTGATCTCCCGGCCTAAAGCATGAAAATCAAGCCGCCTTTCGTCTTGGTACATTCTCATATCACCCATATATTATTTTACATTTCAGGTCTTGTTATGAGAACAAAACGAAATTTTATGTTTTGGTAGTATTTTATTATCCATTCACATACTTGCGGGGGTGTGAAGGAGAATATATAATTTTTCTTGGGAACTTCATATTGGCACAACATAGTGCTGGTATTCTATTCAAATATGGGAGGTGTTCTTAATGGCGAAAATTTTGATTGTTGAAGATAATCAAGGGACAAATAAGGCGATATGCGAATATATGAAAGAGGCAGGGCATACGCTCTTTTCCGCTTTTACTGGTAGTGAGGCACTAAAAATATTCCGTGAAAAAGAACTGGATATAATTGTTCTGGATATTATGCTTCCCGAAATGTCGGGTATCGTTGTTCTGCATGAAATCAGGAAAATCAGCAATATTCCTGTAATAATGCTTACTGCACTTGATGATGAATATACACAATCCAACAGTTTTGATGAAATGGCAGACGATTATATAACAAAGCCCTTTTCTATGCTCATTTTAGGGAAACGGATTACTGCGTTACTTCGCAGAAGCCAGAACAAGCCTGCTGTTAATACGGTTAAACTTGGAGATATTACCGTTGATTTTTCTGGATATACAGCAAGTGATGAAAATGGCAAGATAGACATTACTCCAAAGGAGCTGGAAATCTTGAAAGTCTTAATCGACAATAAGGGGTTAGTTTTGTCTCGCAATCAAATCTTGGACGAGGTGTGGGGATACGATTGTGATGTGATCGACCGCACAATAGATGCCTATATTCGTAATATCCGCAAAAAGCTCCGTTTGGATTGCATTACTACGGTCAAAGGAATAGGTTACAAATTTGAAATGGGGCAAGAAATATGAAGAAAATGAAGTTATTTCCGAAGATATTCTTATTTACATTTACAATGATGCTTTTGATTTCAATTATAGCGCACTTGCTGATTTTCCTAATTGCGCCATCCCAAAATGTACTTGTTACGAATATGGTAGTAACAAATACAGGGGTAAGTGCTCTGTCAGAAGTAGATATGCCCCGGCTCATTACTCAAACCATGTTGAAAACATTTCCGATTTCTATATTCTGCTGCGCCACTATATCGGCATTGTTTTCATACTTTTTTTCAAGAGGCATAACCACTCCGATATTATCGCTCTCAAAATCCGCAAATCAAATGTCGAAATTGAAGACAGACGCAAAAGCGGCTGTATTGTCAACGGATGAAATTGGCGCTTTAGCTACTGATATTAACAATTTATATCAATCCTTGCTTTTGACTATCCGCAATCTGGAGTTGGAAAAGGAAAAAGTTAGTCTTGCGGAAAAAGAGAAAATTGATTTTCTCCGAACAGCGTCCCATGAGTTAAAAACGCCTGTCACAGAGCTAAATGCGACATTGGAAAATATGATTTTAGGCATTGGGAAATACCGTGATTATGAAACCTATTTGCCCAAGTGCAAAGAAATTACTGAACAGCTTGGGGATATGATTAGAGATATACTTAATGCTTCACGCTTGCAAACACAAGGTAATAATGAGCCATGCAGCAACTTTTCATTGAGAGCCCTCCTTACAGAGCTGTGTGAACCGTATCGCTTAATTGCAGAAGCCAAGGGAGTTAAGTTCAAAATAGAGCTTTCAAGTGACGCTTTCGTATATCTTCCAGAGGGCCAGTTGAAAAAAGCAATATCGAATATCCTTTCAAATGCGGTCAACTATACGGAGGCTGGACAATCAATATTGGTTGTATTTGATAAAAATAAACTATCAGTTTCTAACGAATGTAGCGTATTACCACCCGAACAGCTACAACACATATTTGAGCCATTTTATCGTCCAGATTTAGCCCATAGCCAAGCAACCGGGGGAAATGGGCTTGGTCTATACATTGTCCAGAAGATCTTGGATAAATTGCGCTTGAAATATCAGTTTGTTCCCATGCCAAACGATAGAGGCATGAGTTTTACAATACAGTTTTGAAAGAAGTCTCTGCTTTCCGATTTCCACAGGAAAAGCAGAGACTTCTTTCGTTCAACATTGGCACAACATTGATTTTATAATCATCCAACATAGAAGATGTACTATGTCTGCGAAAGGAGGTAAAACGCCAACTACTAAAATGAAGGAGGTAAAATCTATGGCGAAAAAAATTGGAATTATTGTTCTGCTATGCTTTTCTTTGTGCGTCGGTGGTGTCTCTGCTTTCGCTAATGAAGGCCATGACGAAACAGATACCCAAACACTTATCGAAACGCAGCCCCCGGTATCCTTCGTCCTTTTCAGGCAAGACGGAGCAGATATTCAGCAGAGTGCAGACGAGGGCAAAACATGGCAAAGCTATTCTCACATCGAGGAAACAGACTACTTCACTTATGATGAATTTTCCGCATGGATTGAAAATGAAACGGAAAATATTCAAAAGTTGGTCGATGCTGGAGAATGGACAGAAGCAGAAGCGACAGAAGCACTTGAGTATTACGATGAAATCCTTAAATCTATTTTAGAGGGCAAAATGGTAGGAAAAAGAGCTTCTTCAAGTGACGATCAGTTGTTCTTTTCTATGCCCGATAACGCACAGCCTGAGCAGTATCAAACATTCGTCTTTGATGGGAATACCTACAAGAGTATAGGCCCATTTGATACGGAGGAAGAACTGTTCAATGCCCTTAAAGAATATACCGATACAGAAGTTGAAGCAGGAACAATGTCACAAGCAGAAGCAACGGCACTTTTAGAAAAGTATCAATAGAAATCTGCCGCACGACGGCAAAAGAAAAAAAAGCCGTCGTACAGCAGATACATTTTCATGCGCCCAAGAAGCGGCGGCTCATTTTTCAGAGCCGCCGCTTCTCTTTGGATAAACGATAGAGGACACGGCGGCCTATAGGAGGGTGCCGCCGTGTCCATTTCACTTTTCTATAACTTCTTTAATTTCCACCAGCTAAAAAAAAGCGTAGCTCCCCCTCCGGGACAGTCTGTCTATGAAGGTAGAATATATCAGTACAATTATGACAATGTAATTTCGTGCGCCCGCATAGCGTCCTGCTGTGCGGGCGTTTTTATATGTCTGCACCTTGGGACAATTTGTCCCAAAGCAGCCAGTCCCGGCTGCCGATCTCCGCCGATCCTTCTTTCTGTTCACCCACCCACACATGAACTGAATGGAGGAAATACAAATGACGACCATCAATCTGAAGGACTTTTATGCTTGGTACACCCATGATGAATACATCGAAGTTTCCGACGAAGTGGCCGCCGAACTGAAGGCGGACAAGCTGTATGAGGCAGCCTATCAGCGGCGCACGACCCGCAACAAGGCGCAGTATTCCCTCGACTGTGACGATGGGATCGAATACTCGGCCTGCCTGCATGAGCCGACCCCGCAGGAGCTTCTGGATCGTATGGAGCTGTTCGTCCACCTCTGGAACGCCCTCAACTCTCTGCCGGAGGTGCAGGGCGTCCGGGTGGAGGCGCATCTGCTCCTCGGCAAGAGCTACCGCCAGATTGCCCAAGAGCAGGGCGTTGACAAAAGCGTTGTCCGGCGTTCGGTGAAGCGCGGCATGGCTGCTATGAAAAGATATTTGAAAAAAGTTCTGTAAGTGAGGCTCCATTTGTCCGATTTTTGTCATTGGTATATGAGAGGTAGTTTCAACCGCTCCTCAGCAAAGTAGTTGATGCTCCGTGACGGATCGTCGCTATCCGCTGTGAGGGAGCGCCGCATTGAATATGAGCTGTCTTATGACAGGCCAACGGGAGCGGGTGCGGCGCTCCCGCCTTTCAAAAACACCTTGAGACATTTCGGCCCAAGGTCATAAGCCGCAGGCCAGCACCCGGCAAGAGTGCTGGCTTGTTTGCTTTCCCCATGGACAACAGGTAGAACTATGATTTTATTTTGCATCTGTGAAAGGAGGACGCCATGACTGAAAAGCCCGCTGCGGAAGAATATGTGTACCATATCGGAAAGATCCGCTTCATCGTCACGCCTGTTTACAAGGAAACGGGAGAGCTGATGCGTGACATCCTTTTGAAGCTGATGCTGGCTGACTTGGAGCCGGTATAACCCCATCGACATCCTTAACATGGGCGGTCAGGCGAGGTATAATATAGTCAGGATGAGTAACCTCTTGCTTGACTGCCAGAGAGGAGGTTTATATGAAACAGTCAAGCAAAAAACACGAACTCGGCACAGCCGCTCTTTGCTGCCGACTGAGCCGTGATGATAATATGGACAGCGAGTCCAACAGCATCCAAAATCAGCGGAAGATACTCCAAAAGGCCGCCAAGGACAAAGGGTACACCGACACGGTTTTTTTTGTAGACGATGGCATCACGGGAACGACCATGAAGCGTCCTGGTTTTCAGAAAATGCTGACCGCAATCGAGGCAGGGTATATCTTGGCGGTGTTCGTCAAAGACCTGTCCAGGTTGGGGCGCAACTATATTGAGGTCGGCAAGCTGACCGAAGAATTTTTCCCGCTCCACGATATACGGCTGGTGGCCGTTTCCAACGGCGTGGACAGCGACGAGGGTGAGGACGATTTTACTCCGTTCAAAAACATTATGAACGAGTATTACGCCAAGGACATTTCCAGAAAGCGCCGGATTGTGAACAAGATGAAAGGAAATGCGGGTGTTCCGCTTTCTCCGCCGCCCTACGGTTATATCAAAAACCCAGACGATCCCCGCTTTTGGGTAGTAGAGCCGGAGGCCGCCGAGGTGGTGCGCCGGATCTACCGCATGGCGCTGGAGGGGTACGGGCTGGCAGAAACGGCAGCACAGCTTGCCGCCGATGGTGTGGTCAATCCCACCTATTACTGGCGCAGCCGTGGGACAAGCCGGGGCGGGTCAAAAAGTACCGTGGAGCCTACCAAATGGGGACACACCACCGTCAAGAAGATCCTCACCTTGCAGGAATACTGCGGCGATGTCATTAACTTCAAAAGCTACTCCAAGTCCTACAAGATGAAAAAGCGGATCGAAAACCCGGAGGAAAACCGGGCGATCTTCCTCAATGTCCATGAGGCTATCATTGACCGCCAGACTTGGGAAAAGGTGCAGGCGCTCCAAAAAGGGACGCGCCGCAAAAAGCCCACGGTCACGCAGGAACCCAGCGTATTCTCTGGCCTGCTGAAATGCCCGGAGTGCGGCGGCAACCTCAATTTCCACTTCAACCAGAACAACCACGACATCAAGTTTTTCAGTTGTCAAAATCATAACTCCGGCTATCGCAAGTGCAGCAAGACGCACTATATCCGGCTGGACTTCTTAGAGCAAGTCGTTTTGTACGAGGTCAAGCGGCTGGCCTGCTTTGCCAGCGAATACGAAAATGACTTTATCAAGGCCATGAACCGACGCTCAGCAAAGGTTGCGGAAAATACCGCGCTCCGCAAGCAGCGGGAGCTGGACGCTCTGACCGTCCGTGACCGGGAGCTGGATATGCTTTTTGAACGGCTCTATGAGGACAATGTGTCCGGCAAGATCAACGATGCCCGGTTTGCCAAAATGTCCAAACGCTACGAACAAGAGCAGGGCGAGAACGCCAAGAAGATCAAGGCGCTGCGGCTGGAACTGAAAAAGGACGAGAGCAAGCGCATGGACATTGACGATTTTCTTGAAACGGTACGGCGATACACGGACGCGACCACCATTACAAAGCGGATGGTTGCAGAGCTGATCGACCATATTGAGGTGTACCACGCTGAAAAGCAGGACGGCGTTACCAACCAGCGCGTCGTTATTCACTATAACTGCATCGGTGCCTTTGATGTGCCGGATCGCCGGAAGATCCCGGAGGCCGACATTATCATGGAAACGAGAAAAGGCGTAGCACTCAGCTACGCCCCGGAACAGGTTGCGGTATAGGAGGTACGACACGATGAAAGCCTATTTCTATTGCCGCGTCGCTCACGATGATAGCTTTTCTTTGGAACGGCAGGCCGAGGAGCTTCGCCGCTATGCAGAACAAGCCGGGTACACCATCGTTGGTGCTGCCGCCGAGCATGTCTCTGGAATGACCCTTGACCGTCCGGCTCTGCAAGAGGTGATGGAGGCAGTCCTTGCCGGAAAGGTGGATGTGGTGCTGTGCCTGCGGGAACGGGTGAGCATCGACAGCTCCAACTTTTCACCATTTTCTACATAAAAAAGCAGAGTGTCCATTACAGGATACTCAGATCCTATAAGGACACTCTGCATGGTGCGAGTGACGGAAAGGTATTTTGGGGATATGGACATTTAAGACCGGGTTATTGGGAACGAGAAAATGTGCTACAAAAAGAAACATTTGCTCAGTTTGGTAGAATATTATATGATCAAGATGATGATGTGTTGAAAATGACGGAGGAAATATTTGAAAATACCAGTAGAGAAGTATTAGAGAGAATAAAAGGAATGATGAAATAATGTATTATGGAATATCATCACACAAATTGTTAGAACTTAGAGATGAATATGAAAAATTATTCGGATATGATCCAAATGGGGATATGGAGTATGAATTTGGAGATTATGGTGAGTATGTGCAGTTATTAAACAAGTGTATTAATCAAAAAAAAGATTTATATGAAATTCTGGAAGAATAGCATTAATTGCAATATAACAAATAATTTGCATTGATAACATGCAAAAAGTGTTATATAATATCACTAGGGGTGATATATTGAATCCTAGTAGATTTATCTGGTATCCTTGTCCGAAGTGCGGGGGAAAGCTTCTGGCAATCAACAGTGATACCGAGGTTAAAAAATTGCCGTGCAAATGCAAGCACTGCAAACGAGAAAGTTTAATAACGATAGTGCCGATGATTAAAGCTGATTAGTCAAGTCTTAAATTAGGACTTGATTGATTGGCTCTTTTTAATGCTGCAGATTGATGTAATGGCAACATATAGGTTTGCAGAGTGGCGATTTTTCTGCAGAAGATAGCAGTGGGTAATATATGCAAATTAGGATATAATGTGACTATGAACAAACGGCGATGTTTTTATGCAGGCATTACAGGAGATAATCAGACCATCAGCAGATTTAAGAAATCATAATAGCGAGATTTCAAGACAGTGCAGGGAAGAAAACGAAACGGTTATGATTTGAAAAGTTTTTACACTATTTTTTTCTGGGGTATGTTATAATAATATCATCATACAAGCATATCAAATATAGGAAAGAGAAAGCGATGAAAGAAGTAAAAGATATATGGCAGTTTTTTGAAAATATGAATGAATATGTGTATGCCACAGATATAGAAACGCATGAGATTGTATACATGAACCGGAAAACACTGCAGGTATATGGTTTACAATCACTTGAAGATGCAAAAGGAAAAAAATGCTATGAATTATTACAGAAAACATTGATTCCTTGTGGTATGTGTAACAATGACAGGCTGAGTGTGGGCGAATTTGAAGAATGGCATTACTATAATCCGATCATTGACCGTTATCTGATGTTAAAGGATACGCTGATCGAGGACTCTGCCAATGGGAAAAAATATCGTGTTGAAATTGGTGTGGATATCAGCGAAGAACGCACACAGGACGGCGTAATCCAAAAATATCAGAACATGGAATTTATGATCAACGAAGGTCTGCGCATTGCACTTCAGACGGCAACGCCGGAGCAATCGATTGAAGTTATTCTGGAATATCTGGGCAACTCGTTGAATGGGGAAAGAACCTATATTTTTGAGCGCAACGAGCGGGGCAGGGATGATAATACCTACGAGTGGGTTGCGGAAGGCATTTCGAGGGAAAAAGAAAATTTGCAGGATATTCCTCCGGAAATCTGTGCGCACTGGTATCGGATGTTTCAGGAGGGAAAGTTTATTGTCTTTAAGGATCTTGAGGAAATCAGGGAAAGCGATCCTTTACAATATGAGAATTTGAAGCGTCAGAACATTCATTCACTTGTGGTTGTTCCTTTGTATGATGATGGGAAAGTAATTGCTTTTTACGGTGTGGATAATCCGCCGCCTCCATCATTGGAGTATGCATCTAATATGCTTCAGATTATGGGACATTTTCTGGTGTCATGTATCAAAAGAAGGAATCTGATGAGCCAGTTGGAGAATATGAGCTATAAAGATCAGCTTACAAAACTCGGAAACCGTTTCGCAATGGAAAAATATATCAATGAGATTGACGCAGAAAAGAGCATAGGTGTTGTTTATTGCGATATCACAGGATTGAAACGTGTGAACGATTCAATGGGGCATGAGGCTGGGGATCAGTTGATTCTTCGTGCCTGCGACAGCCTGAAAAAAGCATTTGGAGAGTACGGTTTGTTCCGTATCGGTGGAGATGAACTGCTTGCGCTGTGTGCAGGAATTGAACATGCGGCATTGATGGAACGCATTGGGCTTTTAAAAGAATGCATGAAACAAAATAATGTAAATATGGCAGTGGGAGAAATATGGCGTGAAAAATACCAGACAGGATTAGATACATTACTGCAGGAATCTGAAAAGAGAATGTATGCAGATAAAGCAGCGTATTATAAAAGAACCGGAATCGATCGCAGAAAATAGCATATATTCGGGTGTTTCAAAAAGTTCTATCTTCGGATGGAACTTTTTCTTTGGCTCTTTTTATAAAAGAGAAAGTAAAAATATAAAAAAAGTACTTGACGAAAAGAAAATGCTATGGTAACATTCTGTCTTGTCCACGGAACATAAATGTTTTAGAAATCAGAACAATTTATGGAAAAGTCTGAAAAAATAAATTTAAAAAAGTTATTGACAGATAAAAATAACTGTGGTATAACAAATAAGTCGCTTGAACAAAGCGGAAACAACAAAGAACATTGATAACTGAACAGTGAATAACCTTGAAAGATTTTGAATTTCAAGTCATCGAAAGATGAACGAACAGCTTTTAATAAAGCAAACCTTAAAAACA
>ONZU01000443.1_pt1 | contig 40352 bp, 63 predicted proteins | sample 1671161 | NCBI WGS metagenome assembly ONZU01 (sample SAMN06348128, study PRJEB24527) | human gut metagenome | biome: human gut; feature: ankylosing spondylitis patient; material: feces | host: Homo sapiens | place: China | collected 2015-10
CGGCGGGCTCTTTTTTTGTGCCCATAAGCTCTTCAACGGTAATGCCAAAGTAGTCTGCAAGCTTTTTTAAGGTGCTGTTTCTTGGTACAGAACCGTTTCTCCATCCTGTGCAGGACGATGGGTCAAGACCAATCGCTTTGGTTACTTCGGAATTGGTTTTTCCGAATTTCTTGCAGTATCTATCAAAATTATCAAAGAACAAAATCTCACCTCCTTTTTTGTGCAAACCTACAAACTCAAACAAACTCAACTAAACTTATTGCGATTTGAGTTTATTTGAGTTATAATACAACCATACCGAGCGGCTGAAGAAGTCCCCATACTCTCCGATCGCCGCCGGTACTTCACAGGGCTGCCACGCAGCAGGGGTTCTTTCCCCACACCGTCCTGTTGATCAGGTGCCTATGCGCGGGCACCGGGTGCAAGAAGCAGAGGGTCGCGCGTACCTTCCGATCTGCTTTCTGCCCCAAACCCAAAAATATTGCCAAGAGTAAAAATGATAACCGCAATATCATTTTACACCATCTTGTATGGCTTGGCAATGTTTTTATAGCGATATTTTGAAATGATTTTCAACCATGGAGGTGGAAAACTTGCCGACCATTGAATGGAAAGCCGAAGTAGCCAAACGCAAAATGATGCTTGGCTGGGGCAATCGTGAACTGGCCTTGCACGCGGGCTTGTCGAAAGGCGTTGTGGACAAGTATATGTCCGGTCATTATCCCAATGAAACGCCCCGGGAGCTGATCGAGACCGCTTTGGGAATGAGGTGACGCGGATGCTGGCTTGTCTGATGTGCTTTATGGCAGGCTGCTGCCTGACGGCGTTTTTGTTTATCTGCACCACAAAGCCGCCCCGCAAAATGCTGGGGTTCTGGCTGGCGTATTTTAGCTTAATTATGGCGCTGGCATGGCGCATAGGAGGTTTGATGGTATGAGAAGTTGTTCATTTATTTTGGCTGATCTGATGGTCGCCCTGGGACGCGACCCCTACCACGCAGCCTGCACCGAGATGTGGCTGATGGTGATGATCATCGCGCCGGCGCTGGTGCTTGCCCCTTACCTGCTGTGCCGCTGGGACGAGTATATGCGCGCCGAGAACGCCCGGCGGCGTGCGGCACGGAAGCGGATCTATGAGAGGGCGCGGTGCTGCCGGAAAGCGCCGGCGGCAGCAGACGATACTGTGATGCGTGCCGCAAGATCAAAAGGAAAGAGATCAACCACGTTTACAATATGCGGCGCAAGGGCACTTACTGCGAAAATCCGCCCATTGTGCGGTATTGCAGCGTTTGCGGCAAGGCGCTCCCGGCGGGGTCTTCTCCGAACCGCAGGTACTGCCTTGCTTGCAGCGAGAAGGTGCATCTGGAACTAGCAAGAGAACGCGCCCGGCGGGTTCGGGCAGAAAAACCGAAGGTTGAAAAGCCCGCACCGCCGCCAAAGCCTGCACCGAAGGAGAAGCTTTCTCCTGGCAGACACCGCAAGGTGGACAAACCCTGCAAAGAGTGCGGCACGATGATGTACGGCGTGGATCCCGGCAAAATGTTTTGCGATGCTTGTAAAAAGCGCAGATACGGGAAGTCCAGCGTGGACACCGGCACGCAGCCCGGCATTGTAAAACCCAAGGAAGAGCCAAAAACCAACCACGACAGGATCGTGGATGACAATGCTGCCGCTGCAGCTATGGGTTTAAGCTACGGCAAATTCAAGGAATGGCAGCGCAGACAGAAGGAGTTGAAGGAACGTGGCGAAATCTACTAGAAACGAAGCGTGGCACGAGAGCTACGCTGCTATATTTGGTCGATATGGCTGCATCCGGCTGACTTTGGAGCAGGTCAGCGTATGTATGGGCATCCCGGCGCGGTATGTGCGCAAGCGCTACCCGGAAGGCTGGTCTAACATGGCCGGGCAGGAAGGCTCCGGCCGCGGCAACACCATCCGGCTGGACACCCTGCTGGATCAGGAATTTGGTACTTACTGAGGAGGGATCGTTATGGAAGATACGAAGATCGTTGTTACTGGCAAGCCGCTTGTGGACTTTGATTGCATCCGAAATATGCTGGGCGGTGTTGTGGAGGACGCTATTGACCGTCATTATTCCCCGGCGGGCAGGCTGATTGACCCGGAACAGGCGGCGCAGGTGGTGAAGGACAGCGTGGATCGCGGCGAACCGACCCGCGAGATCGCCACCGCAAGCCGGTATCTGATGCTGGCTGCCATGAGCATCTGCAACGACAGCATGAACGCCTTTGAGCACTATCTGGACGCAAGCGAGGAGTACCAGCGGGACAACGCGGAGTACATGGTGCTGGATGGGCGCAAGGCCGCTGCACAGATCCAGAGCATTCTCGGCGTGATGTCTGAGCTGGAGGGGCTGGAAGAACATGATTAAAACCATCAATGTTTTGTACACCGCCCACAACGATAGGAATAGCGAATCTGGCGTAAATCACAGCGTTTCTTTTCAAGTTTCGGAAGAAGTTGCAGATGACCTCACAAACCCGAAATTCAATCCTTTTCCGTGCTACATCAATTTTCCGATTGGACGAAAGCAAGTTCAGTTGTGCCAGATGGTTTGCGCTTATGCGATTATGCACGATTTCTGGGTTTTAAGTAGTGATCGCATTCTTGAAGTCTCTGTTTGACCGAGGTGGTGCAACCTGTTTTACACCAATGGCGGCAGGTGGGTAAACAAGAGCCGCTGCCAGCGCAATGCGCAGAACAAAACTATGGAGGTATGTATTATGAGCTATGAACGTAAAAGCGGGCATTTCCGCCGCCAGTACAGCGCGCGGGCCAAGAGGGCCGGTGAAGCCATGATAAAGGTGCTGCGGGACTTTGAAGAGCCGCTCAACGTGCAGGACTCCCGGGATGCGTGCACCTTCTGCCGCAGCATTCTGGAAAGCCAGGTGCGCGGCTGCCCGTACAATGACGCAGCGCTGGAAGCGGAGGAGGATCTGGATGCGGTTGCAAGCACTGATGAGCCCGATGCCTAAGTCCCCCACCTACGAGGAGACCGCCACCGGCTACGCCATCGCCGCCATGCGCATGGCAGAGCTGCCGCCGGACACCATCCTGCAGGTGGTTGCGGAGATGCGCGTTATGATCGACAAGTATTCACTGGCAGAGGCGGCGCAGATCGCCACCTCCAGCCCCTATTGACGGAGGTGGTAAGGTTGGCAACGCCAAAATCTTCCGGGCGCGGCAGACCGCAGAAGAACGCTTCTGCGGCTGTTTGTGCCCCGGACGTCAGGTTTCCCGTTGAAGTGCCAAAAGCCCCGCAGACAGCCCCGCAGGCGGTCTCGGTGCTGATTAAAGCCATCAGCGAGGATGCAGTCAAGCTGAAGCTGCTCCCCGGCGCTAATGCCGTGCGCGATATGATGGACAAAACCTTTGGCGCTGCGGGCTGGACCATGCGGCGCTATTTTGCCGATGGGCGGCTGTGGTGTCAGGTGGGCGTATACAGCCCGCAGGAGCGGGAGTTCGTGTACAAGGATGCAGGCGGGCTTTCCCTCCCCTGCCGTGACCCGGCTCTGATGCGGGAGGTCACCAGCTTTGTGTCCGCTGCCTCCTTCTGGGGTGTCGGCAGGGACGTGATGGAGCTGGAAGACATCGTGCTCAAGAGCACGCAGGTGCCCATCGTCAAGGATGACAAAGGCGTTTGTCGGCTGCAAACCAGCCTGAAGGTCGACCGCTTCGCTTACGATGACGCGGGCAGCATTACCATGGTGCAGTTCGTCACCGGCGAGGGTAAGAAGGTCTTATGGCCAGAGGCGTGATTGGCAAGCTGCCGGTGGTGTATGACCCGGTTGCTCGGCGGGTGGTCGTGGAAAACTCTGCGGAATTTGTGGAAACACAGATCCGGCAGAAGCTGGACGAGCTGGCGCACGGCAAGCCGCTGCATCTGATTTTGTCGGTAGATCTGGAACGCAAAAGCCGCACCCTGCCCCAGAACCGTATGATGTGGGCGCTGCTCACCATCATGGCAGACCACTACAACGGCGGGCGCACCGGCGGTGTGACCCCCGAGGACTGCTACACCGAAATGCTGGAGCAGTACGGTGCGGCGTTTGACTACTTGGAGGTACCGGTGGGTGCCGTGCCCATCTTGCGCAAGTCTTACCGGCTGGTGCACGTTGTGGAGCTGCTGGACAACAACCGCTGCACCGTCAAGTGTAGCCAAGGCTCCAGCACCTTTACCACGGAGCAGATGGGGCAGTTGATCGACGGAATATTTGACCGGCTGGCGGAAATGGGCGTCAATGACCCCAACGTTACCGCCTACTGGCAGGAGTGGCAGGAGGTGCCAAGGAAATGACACAGAAACGGTTTAAAAAATTGCTGATGGCGCAGGGCGTCTGCGCGAACACTGCACGCGGCCTTGTGGAGTATATGAAAGCCGTCAGATACTGCATTGAAAACGGCGAAGAGGTAGTCAAACTTGCAGATGCTGAAAACGTGACGTTTGAGCGCGTGAAGATTTACCCCTACGCAGAAACCTACAAGCGGATTCTGGAAGGGCGTGATTTCCTTGTCTGAATCCATTATGCAGTCCCGGCGGGAGTGTTACGTCTGCCGGATGAAGTACGGCGTTGAGACTGTTAAGGACTTAGAGGAGCACCATGTGCTCAACGGTCCGCTGCGCCCGGTGGCGGAGCAGTACGGCCTGAAGGTCTATCTCTGCCACCGGCACCACAATGAGCCGGGCTACAGCGCCCACTTTGACCACAAGCTGCGTCTGTACCTGAAAAAGCAGGCACAGCGCAGTTTTGAGGATGTGTATGGGCACCGCCAGTGGATGGCGGTGGTCGGAAAGGATTATTTGAAATGCTCAACGTTGTAGCGATCATGGGCAGGCTTGTCGCTGATCCAGAGCTGCGCACCACCCAAGCGGGGCATAGCGTGTGCAGCTTCCGCATAGCGTGCGACCGCAGCTATGTGCAGCAGGGTCAGGAACGGCAGGCAGATTTTATTGATATCGTGGCATGGCGGCAGCAGGCTGATTTTGTGTCAAAGTACTTCCATAAGGGCAGCATGATCGCCATTGAGGGCAGCTTGCAGACCCGGAAGTATCAGGACAAGAACGGCAACAGCCGCACCGCTGTGGAGGTCGTGGCGAACAATATCAGCTTTGCGGGCGCAAAGCGTCAGGACGGCAAGAATGCGCCCTCCTATGAGCAGCAGACTGCAAGCCATGTGGAACAGGCTAAGGCACAGACCGGCTTTTCACAGGGCAGCGCAGACGACTTTGCTGTGATAAACGATAACGACGATCTGCCGTTTTAGGGGGGGTAAGGCGTGAAAAGCAAAACAAAGCCGAAACAGGACAGTTATGTTGTCCTGCAGCGCTGGATGCGTACAGAGCTTGGCTTGGAGGGCAACGAACTGACGGTGTATGCCATCATTTACGGCTTCTCACAGGACGGCGAGAGTGTCTACAAGGGCGGGTACGGCTACCTTGCAGACTGGATAGGTCTGAGTGAAAACGGTGCCCGGAACATCGTCAAGAAGCTTGTGGCACGCGGACTGCTGAAGGAGCTTAAAACCATGGTGGGCGGCATCCTCGTGAACCAGTACGTTGCAGTCCGAAATCCAACCCCGGAAACGGTGCCGGAGGATGGCGCAGACCCCTACAAAAATTGTACCCCTACAAAAAGTGTACCCCTACAAAAAGTGTATCCAGACCCCTACAAAAAGTGTATCCAGACCCCTACAAAAAGTGTAGACAGGAAATATATAGGGAAACCTATAGGGAAACCTATCTATCCGCGCGAGGAGCGCGGAACGGATACGATGGATAGATTGGATACCGCACGAGAGGATGTCTTGGAACGATTCCGGGAGCAGCTGGAACTGGACACACTGGAGCGCCGGTACGAGCCTGAGAAATTGGAGGAGCTGCTGGACAACATTGCAGACATGTATTGCTGCCCCAGCATGATCCAGACCATCGGGCAGTATCCGCAGACCACGCAGTCCATTCGCAAGCGGCTGGACAAGCTTACCAGCCAGCACATCGAGTACGTTCTGGATGCTCTGCTTAACAGCACAAAGCCTGTCCACAATATCAGGGGCTACATACGGGCGGCGCTGCTGAACGCTCCCACCACCATGGAGCATTACTATCAGGCAAAGGGCAACAGCATCACAGCCAAAAGCAGAGGTGGGTGCGGGAAGTGATTGAGATCTGGAACGAGGAGCTCTACCCTCTCCCAAAGAGCAGCCCTTGCCGGAACTGCCCTTGTAAGGCGTGCTCGCCGAATTATTACAAGCAATGCACAACATGGCTTGCATGGTTTGCAAAAAGCTGGAACAGCATCCAGAAGCAGGCCGCAAAAGCCGCAAGAATCTGAGAATGGGGATATCGTCATGAGAACAATGGCAAAAATCGCGATCATCAACCTGAAAGGCGGCGTGGGCAAATCCGTCACCGCCTGCAACCTTGCCTGTCTGCTGGCAGAGATCTGGTCCCGGCGGGTGCTGGTGATGGATCTAGACAAGCAGGGCAACACCACCAAGTTCTTCAACCGCTTCGCCTACGGACGCAAGACCATGGGCGACGTGCTCACCCTGACCGCTGCCATGCAGGATGTGATCATGCAGACGGATTTTGAGCACGTCGATCTGGCACCCAGCAACATGAATATGCTGCTTGCCAACAAAAACGTCATGCTGGATGTGATGCGCCCGCAATGGGACAGGCTGCGCAAGGCGCTGGACACCATCCGCAACGACTACGACTACTGCATTATCGACTGCCCGCCTGACATCGACATGGCTACCGTCAATGCGCTGGCTGCCGCAGACTGGGTGATCATCCCGGTGGACTGCGACGAGTGGGCGATGGACGGCATGGACGAGATCCGCGAGCAGATGGACGCCATCCGGGAAAACTACAACCCGCAGCTGGAAGTGATGGGCGTGCTGGCAACCAAGTACACCCGGGGCAGGTACAGTGTGGACACCATCAACGAGATCGCCAACATGGACTTGCCTGCCTTCCGTAACCCGGACAACAGTATTTTGCGCATCGACTACAGCGTGAAGGTCAAGGAAGCCAAGGCGCGGCACTTGCCGGTGCACAAGGTCTGCCGGAATATCAAGACCAGCGCCCAGTATAAGGCGCTGGCGCAGCTGGTAAAAAAATGCGTGGAGGGCGAATGAATGAGACTGATTGATGCGGAAAAAGTTGCAGAAAGTTGGAAAGGCACCGGCCAGAAGCGCAAAGATGACGCCGAAAAGCTCATGATGTCCGGCAATGCAGAAGATTTTATAAAGGGCGCAATCGAAGAAGCGTGTGCCGAAATGCTGATAGGCCTTGCAGATTCGCTGCTGAAAGATGTTCCATCTGATCCGATTTATGAAGCGTTTTTTGAGTGGCGAAATCCCGAAACAGACCCGCCCAAGGTGGAAACCGAAGTGCTGATTTTGTACCGCAACGATATTGACGGATACAGTATTACGACAGCGCACTATGAAGACGGGAGCGTTTTTTTACAAGATAGCGTATGGTATTGGGAAGACCTTCCCGATTGGGGAACATACGACGAGGAGCGGGACGACTACAAAATCCCGAAAGGCTGGTGGGAATACCGCCACTTCAACCCGGACGACGTTTACAACAACAAGATAGACTGCACCGTGGTGGGCTGGATGCCGTTGCCGCCGAAGGAGATAAAACAATGAGCACTGGATTGTTGAACAGCCTGATGAACGCCCAGAGCCAGACGGTCACCCCGGCGGGGCAGCAGATGCAGGTGGTGATGATTCCGAGCCGGAATATTATCCCGAACCCGGATAATGACGAGATCTACGCCATCGGCAACATGGATAGCCTGAAGGACGATATCCAGCAGCACGGCCTCCGGCAGCCGCTGGAAGTTATCCCGGTAGAGAGCGAGCCGGATCGTTATATGCTGATCAGCGGGCACCGGCGCTGGGCGGCGTGCGGGATTTTGTCAGCGCTTGGAGATTCGCGGTTTGACTCTCTCCCCTGCTTGATTAGGGAAAGCCGGGGCGAACTGGACGACCGCATAGCGCTCATCACGGCGAACGCTACCGCCCGCGACCTGACCGACGGCGAGCGTCTGGCGCAGTACGAGGCGCTGAAGGATGCACTGACTAAGAAAAAAGCAGCCGGACAGCTGGAAGGTAAGGTGCGGGACGAGGTTTGCCGCATTCTGGGCTTGTCCACCGGTGCTGCTGCTCGGCTAAATGTGATTGCATCCTGCGAGAACGAGGTCATTAAGGAGCGCTTGAAGGCCGGAGAAATCGGTTTGATGGAAGCGTACCGCAGCGCACAGGATTATGCGCGCTTTATGGGTGCTGCACCGGAAGAACCGGAGCAGAAAGAAGAGCCTGTGGAAACGGTACCGAAAACTGCGTACCCAGCATGGGTTCTTGAATGCGCAAAAGAGGTTTGCGCATCAGATTGGGTTAAATCAGTTCAAGAATTTACAGCAAAAGCCCTTATAGATGCAAAAGGCGGCCTTTGTGGACGAAGCTTGAAAGAGGGATTTGTTGATTTTGACAACAGAAAAATACGATTCTGGGGCAGCAAAAATGGAGAGGTTACGTTTACATGGGCAAGATTTGTGAAGATGTGTCTGGAAAACGGGATTTACAGTCAGGATCGGAAAAAGTCGTCTTTGGATGCTGCCATTGCTGTGGAAAACAAAACTGCGGATATCCAGACAGCGCAGGTGGAGCAAAACCGTGGGATGGAACCGGAGAATGCTGCAGCCGCACCCGAAAAAACGGGAAATGCAGAAAAAGAATGTCCTGCAATCTCGAATACCTGCATTTGCGAAAATAACACGCTGCACAAGCTGGCAGAAAAAACGCTGGGTGCAAATGCAGCGTGGGAACTGGAATGGGAAGAAGTGCGTTTCCGGCTTGCGTATTACAAGCAGCCTCTGCCCGGCGGGGCAACGCTGTGGAAGCGGATAGACACCACCAGAGAGGATGCCGGACAGCCCTGTGATGACTACGCCATCATTCTGCAGGACAACAGCTTTTTCACCTGCGGCTGGATAGGTTTCCACTCCGGCATCACGGATATTCTGACAGATTACTTTGAGCTGAAATAAATTTTGGGAGGTTGCCGGATGAAGCCACACGAATTTCGCCGTCTGTATGCGATACCCTACGACATTGCCAAGCGTCGGCAGCGCATTGAGCGGCTGGAGAATTTACAGGCAGATGGTCCGCAGGCTGCCTCGGATGTGGTAAAAGCTTCTCACGGCGAGGGCAACAGCTGCGTTCTCGGTCATGTAACAGTGACCGGAACCGCAGATTCTTCCTACAACCAGCGCGCTGCGGAGATCCGGCGGCTGAAAAACATCAACCGTATGCAGAACAAGCTGTACAACATCGGCGTGCACATGGTGGAGGACTGCGAAGACCCGGAGCTACGGGCAATACTCTCGGCGATCTGCGTAGAGGGCAAAAAGCCGCAGGACGTTGCCGTGGAGCTTACCGAGCAGGGGTTTGATGTGGATGCGGAATCCATTCGCCGGAGGGTTTACCGGTGGATCCAAAAGAATGTGGGGTGATTTTATGGATTGTGTTTCTTGCAGGGTGCGTTTTCGGTGCCCTTCTACAGCTGAGCCAAACTCTCTTGCGTGTATATTAACGCTGACCACTTACGGACAGAGAGAAGAAAGCCCATACCAGACACCCGGAACGCCGAAGTTTTGCCCGATTTGCGGGAAACCGTTGCGAGTTATCGGAACAGAACGATTTTGCAACAATGTCCAGTGTGTAAACAGATACATTCCGATGGAGGGACACGGTAGACCATGGGAAAAAGAAGATTGATTGATGCAAATGCGCTTTTGCGTGAGATGCGGTATAGCGGTCGTGCTGCGTATATGCTTGTGCTGGCCGCTCCCACCATCGACCCGGAAACCCTGCGGCCTGTGTCTGAGTGGGAACTGAACCCGGACAGATGGACGTGCGAATGGTTTCGCAGCAAGAAGTGTCACCACACTTCTTGCTGCACAGATGCTTTTTGCGGCGGCTGTGGGGCAAAGATGAAAAACAGGGATGTGGAAATCGAGGACCAACCAGAATCGAAAGAGGAAAAAGGAGAATCAGACAATGAATGGAAAGAAGTACATTGATGCTGACGCTTTAGAACTCGCATACCGGAGAATAAAAGACGCTGAAAGTCTGGGAGAACATAGCGGCAGCTATGTTTACAATCGGCTGTTTGAAACACTGCTGCAGGCCCCGGAAGCATTCCCGCCGCGCTGGCCGGAATGGATCAGAACGGAAGAGAGGAAGCCAACCGCAGAGGACGCAAACGAGGACGGCTTCGTCCTGAGCATCAACATGAACCTCGGCGGCATGAACACGACAGATTGGCCGTGGAACGTGGTGGCAGCTTTCCCGGATTGCCTTCCGGTCTGGATGCCGTTGCCTAAAAAACCGGATCGAGTGCTGCGGCCGCAGGAGGGTAAAGATGGACGAGATTAAACTTATCAACCCCAAAAATCTGAAAATTATGCTTGATACGTTTGCAGCTAACGAAGAGATTCACACGTTCCAGGACGTGAAGGATTTTATTGACGCTATGCCAAACGCAGCGCCAAAACCCCGGCGGGCCACATGGAAACCGGTAGACGACGATGACCCGGTTATGGCTACCCGGTTCCAATGCTCGTGCTGTGGCTGCGAGATCTCTAACGATTGGGATTATGAGCCGCCGGACGATATGTGGAACTACTGCCCATCCTGTGGCGCGAAGATGAATGCAGATGCGTAGAGGGACTGGAGTGACTATATGCTTTTGATTTATTGGCTGGCAGCCGTTGCACTTATGGCTTGCCTGAGCATTCCGGTGTGTATGTTTTCGGTGCGGTGGGCATGGAAAAGCGGGTGGACAGTGCGGAAAATACTCATGGTGTTCACACCGGCATCTGTCGTACTGGGCGGCGTTCTTGGGTACACGATGGCGTGTCTTGTGCTCAAAATGACCGGTTTTTGCTGATTGATACAAAATTCACATTGTGTCACTTCTCTGCGTAGCTACGCAAAAGCCGTGTCACAAAATGGTCGGAATGTCACAAAAAGGTCGAAATGTCCGGAATGTCCCATTTTGATGTGCTAAAATTATAATGCAGACATTGACGGAAACGTGAATGACCTGCATCCTCATGACGAGACCCGGCGGGAAGCATAGCACAGGCTTTTTGAATCTTCCTGTGCTCAATGGATCACCGCGCCGTCCGCTTCAAGATCCAGCGGCGCACACAAAATAAAATCAAACCCGGCGGGTGTCCACTATGGACACCTTGGAAAGGAGTGCAATTCATGTTTGAGCTTTTCGGCAAACTGTTTTGGCCTATTGCAAAAAGCTGCGTGCCTGCACCTGTGTTCCGGGAAATTTTTCAAATAGCATTCAAAAGTAATTTTGTGTGCATCGTCTGGAGTATCGGTTTTCAGGCGAGCCGCACAAAGCGTGAGCCGAGGGCAGAGATCGGAGGGCGCGGCTGTATGCAAGGGGCGCGGCCTGTTATCCGCGCAGATTAGCAAAAGCTGCTGATACAATTTATCCGAAAATATTTTTACCCGCCTGTTATGCATGATGTGCACCGTGCATTGCAGGCGGGAATTCTTTTACGCTGCGTTAGCTCAACCGGCAGAGCACCCGGCTCATAACCGGTCTGTTGCAGGTTCAATTCCTGCACGCGGCATGATATATTCCCGTAGCTCAAGTGATGGAGCAGCGGTCTCCAAAACCGCAGGATGCAGGTTTGAGCCCTGCCGGGAATGCCAGATTGCAGTTTTAGGCATTCTGCAATATAGCCGGGCATCTGGCGGCGAAAGTACCGGATGCAGCAGCACTCCATTTGTTTACGTTGTCCGAGAAACTGAATGTATTCTGGCAGTGCTGCTTATATTAACGTTTAGCTTGAAATAGCTTTAATTTTTAAATCTGGCTTTTGAAGTTTGGAGCGCGTGTCATGGTTCTGCCAATGGAGAACACCGAAAAGATGATTTTTCCGGGCGTGGGTAAGTATGGAATCCCTGAAATCAAACCCGAAACGGATGTCCGCATAGACAGATTGGAATGGATACCTGTCAACTATGCTATGACAGCAACTGACAAAAAAAGCAAGGGCGTGCACTTTTACAAGGACGATTACCAGTTTGAACGGTTCTGGAACTACCCGGATAAATATATCCCGATTTTGCAACAGTTCGGCGCAGTGTGCTCGCCGGATTTTTCTTTGTACAGTGATATGCCGCTTGCGGTGCAGCTTTTTATGCATTACAAAAAGCACTGGCTTGCTGCATACTGGCAGGCGCACGGCATTCACGTTATCCCAACGCTCTGCTGGTGCGGCGAACAAAGCTATGACTGGTGCTTTGACGGCGAGCCCAGAAACGCCATCGTGAGCATTTCGAGCCACGGCACACAGTCTGACCCATACGAAGCAGAATGCTTTGCCAAGCACTGCTGTAAAGCACTGGAAGTGCTTCAACCGAGCAGTATCTTGTGGTATGGCAAATGCCCTGATGAATTTGACTGGAACGTTACCAAAATAAAACCATTCCAATACGAAAGGAGACATTACCGTGAGTAAACGAGGTTCTGGCAGCTCTGCAAAATTGAGAAACGGAATGTCAAGGCTTACAGGGCTGCCTGAAACGGTTGCAAAGGCGAAGGAAATTCGAGAAATTGCAAATCAAGCATTTGACAAATCAATTGATCAGCTTAAACAAACAGAAAAATTCTTCGGAAAGCAAGTCACAAAAAATGCAATAGAACGTCAAGAAGCGGTAAGAAAAGTAATAAACCACGCCGATGCCCATGAGCTTGTTACTACTCTTAGCTCCGTAATAAAAAACCCGAAAGAAGCCAAGAGCTACATTGATGAGGTTATGCGCTCCGTACCCGCGTCTCAAAACACAAAAAACTTGGCAAAGAGAATGGAAGACGCCTATTGGGAAACAGGACGGATGCAGCGTGAACGTAAAAAGGCTAAAATATAGTGACCGATAAGTTTTACAAATGGCTCTGCGCTTTGATAGCATCCGGTGATGTGCATCCGTTCTACTGCTCCTCGCAATGGGTGCGGTTATCGCACAAGGTGCTGGACATAGACAAGCACGAATGCCAGCTGTGCAAGGATCGCGGGCATTACCGGCGGGCAGAACTGGTGCACCATGTTAACCATGTGCGCCGCGCGCCAAAGCTTGCACTGGATATCTGGTACACGGATGCAGACGGCAACCGGCAGCGCAACCTTATCAGCGTATGCAAGGACTGCCACGAGACTGTGTGCCACCCGGAGCGGCTGCGGAAATGCAGCGGCAGTGCGCCGCTGACATTAGAAAGGTGGGATTGAATGCTATCGCCTGATAATTGTAATCATTATGTAAAACTGTATTTTTGCTTGACGCCGGAGCACTTATCTCTTGGAGATGAATGGTGCAAAGAGTTTGTAAAATTACAATTGCAAGAGGGATTTATCTATGCGCTGGAAGACTTAGAAAATGAATGGCCGCGAATTATAAAAGACTGTGTACACCCCCCTGCCGAAAAAACGGGCTGAGCTGGTCAAGCCCTTATTCGGGGTGTCCCCTGATCGGCGAGCTAGGCTTGCGCGCACGCACACGCGCGAGGATGGTATACAGATTGCACAAATATGGATGAAACGGAGATCGTGATGGGAAAAAGGAAAACACCGGCCACCGCCAGCGAAAAATACCGGATGGAACTGGCGGAGATCGAGCAGGCTGCAAAGGCAGCCAACTGCGACACGAACTTTTTGTACCGCTCAACGCTGGACCGGTATGTTACGCAGCTGGATCTTCTGGATCAGGCGCAGAACGATATGAACGAGCGTGGCCTTACCGTTGTAAAGACCACCCCGCGCGGCGCGGAAATTGAAGTGGCAAACCCTTCCATTCAGGTTTACAACCAGACTGCCAGCGCAGCCAACTCCACCGTATCAACGCTGCTGCGGGTCGTGCAGACGTTTAAGTTTATGGCGGCGAAGCCCAGCGAGGACGATGAGCTGTAACATTCCCCCGGAGATCCTGGAGTACATTGAGCAGGTGGAGAACAATGCTCCGCGTGCTTGCAAGGAGCAGCACGCCCTTGTTGCACTGATCCGGCGCGTTTTTGCAACTGAAGATATTTATGTAGATACCGAGCGTATGCGGAAATATTTTGGCATCGCCCGGTATTTTCCTTATGACCGCCTTTTTCCGTGGCAGACCTTTGCGCTGGGGCTTTGGTTATGCACCTATCGCAAGGATGGGAGCCCCCGGTTCAAGACACTGTTTGCCATGGTCGGGCGCGGCGCTGGCAAGGATGGCGTGATTGCTATTTCCTCGGCGGCGCTCATCAGCCCATACAACCCCGTGCCGCACTATAACGTGGATATCTGCGCCAACAACGAGGAGCAGGCTGTTACCCCCGTGAAGGATATCGTGGAAGCACTGAAAAACCCGAAGTGGGAAGCCAAGCTTTCGCGGTTTTACTATCACACAAAAGAGGTGCTGCAGGGGCGCAAGAATCTGGGCGAAGTAAAAGGCCGAACCAATAACCCCAAGGGGCGCGATGGTATGCGTTCCGGCGCGGTCATCTTCAACGAGGTGCATCAGTACCAAAATTACGACAATATCAAAGTGTTTATCACTGGCCAAGGCAAGGTTGCAGAGCCTCGCGTTGGTTTTTTTACGTCCAACGGCGATGTATCGGACGGTCCTTTGGACGATTACCTTGCCAGAGGTCGGCGCATTTTATTTGAGGGTGAACCGGATGAGGGATTTTTGCCGTTCATCTGCTGCTTGAACACCAAGGACGAGGTGCACGACCCGGAAAACTGGTGCATGGCAAACCCTTCCCTGCCCTATCTTCCACATCTGATGCAGGAGATCCACGATGAATACCGCGACTGGAAAGAGCGCCCGGAGCAAAACGGCGATTTTATTACAAAACGCATGGGCATCCGGGACGGCGCGAAGGAAATTTCTGTTACCGACTACGAAAACGTCAGGGCAACAAACCGCCCCCTGCCGGATATGGCTGGCTGGAGCTGCACTGTTGGCATCGACTACGCGGAATTGGACGACTGGGCGGCAGTAAATCTGCATTTCCGCAAAGGAGACCAGCGCTATGACATTAACCATGCTTGGATCTGCGCCAACAGCAAGACCCTGCCCCGGGTAAAAGCCCCGTGGCGAACGTGGTGCGAAAACGGAGACTGCACCTATGTAGACGATGTGAGCATCTCGCCGTATCTTTTGACGGATTTTATCCGGGAAGCCGGACGGAAATACACCGTAAAAAAATTGGCGCTTGACCATTTCCGTTACACCATGATGGCAGAAGCGCTGCAAAGTATCGGGTTTGACGCGAAGGATAAAAACCGGGTAAAGCTGGTACGCCCCAGCGACATTATGCAGGTTGACCCAGTGATACAAGATTGCTTTAACCGCAATCTGTTTACTTGGGGCGATGTACCGCATCTGCGCTGGGCGGTCAACAACACAAAGCGTGTGCGCAGCAGCCGAAGTCAAGGCGTAGATACCGGAAACTTCATTTACGCCAAAATTGAGGGCAAAAGCCGAAAAACAGATCCGTTCATGGCGCTGGCGGCAGCTATGACGGTGGAAAGTGATCTGGGCACCGGTCAGGTGCAGCTGCCAAAGATCGGAGCATTTTGCTGGTGACTTGCCGGAAGGAGAAAAACAATGTCTTTTTCTGAGAAAATCAAACAGTTTTTCGGGTTTTCGCCGCCCGAGCAAAAAATCACCTCGCGCGATTTTTTGCTGAATGGCGATGACCTGAACTGTGAAATCCTTGGCTACTGGCAGGAGTACCAGCTGCGTGACCTTGCCTTCAACTGCTGCGTGAACCTGATTGCAAACGCAATCGCAAACTGTGAATTCAAGACGTTTGAGCGCGGGAAACCGGTCAAATCGGATTATTACTATCTGCTGAACGTAGAGCCGAACGTCAACGAAAACAGCACGGCCTTCTGGAAAAAAGTGATCTACAAGCTCTATGCCAAAAACGAAGCGCTTGTTATCCCGATTCCGCGCGGGGGCAATGTTGAGTTGGTGGTTGCAGACAGCTGGACGAAGCCGGAATACATCCCCACACAGGAAAATGTATACCGCCAGATACAGGTCGGTCAGCAGTCGTACACCCGCGACCTGAAAGAACGCGAGGTGCTGCACCTTACCCTGAACAGCGATGATGCAAAAAGGGTTGTGGATGCGCTGTATGAAAGCTATAAAAAGCTTGTGCAGTCCAGCATCAAGAGCAACGTCTGGAACAACGGCCAGCACATGAAAGTGCACGTTGCGCAGACGGCCAGCGGGCAAAACGATTTTGAAAAAATTTTTTCTGCCATGCTGGAAAGCAGCTATAAACCTTTTTTGGAATCCGGCACCGGCATTTTACCGGAATTTGATGGCTACGATTTCCAGCTGATAAACAACGGCACCGGAGCAAAAGACACGCGGGACATCAAAGCGCTGCTTGATGATATCTTTTCTTTTACTGCGCGCGGGCTGGGCATCCCACCTGTCCTTGTGCAGGGCGATGTGGCGGGCATCAACGACATTATCACCCACTGGCTGACCACCGGCATCGACCCGCTGGCGGCGCAGATCAGCAAGGAGTTCAGCCGAAAGCTCATCCCAAGAGCGGACTGGCTGCGCGGAGACCGCGTATATGCGGACACCTCCACGATCCAGCACTTCGATATGTTCTCCAACGCTGCAAACATTGAAAAAATCGTTGAGAGCGCCGCGTACAGCATCAACGAGCTGCGCGAGGCCACCGGCGGCGCGCCGCTGCCTAATGAATGGGCTAACATCCACTGGATGACCAAAAATATTGCTACCGTGGAAACCGTTGCAAGGGACGCCGCCACGGAAAGCAACCCGAAGGAGGAATAATATGCCGAAACCCTATTTTGATATCCAGCAGTTTGGCGAGCAGACGGATATCTATATCTTTGGCGATATCACAAGATACGCCGATGAAGCCAGCCAGGAGACCAGCGGGCACAGCCTTGTCCAGCGGCTGAAGAAAAATCCTGATGCTGCCGAGATCAATCTGCACATCGACAGCTTTGGCGGCAACGTTTCCGAAGGATGGGCAATTTACAACGCGCTGAAGGACAGCCGCGCACGGGTCACGTCCTATGCGGATGGCTTTGTTGCCAGTGCTGCTATTTATCCGTTTTTGGCCGGTCAGGAGCGTATCGCCAGCAACGTGAGTGCCTTCTACTTCCACCCGGCAAGCCAGTTTACCGGCGGTTATGCCGAAGACCTGCGCAATGCGGCGGACGCGCTGGATCAGTTGACCGAGATCGGGTTGGGCGCGTTCACGAATGCCGGCATGGAAGAGCAGGCCGCCCGTGACCTTGTGAACAGTAAGGCGTGGTACTCCCCTGCCGATATGCTGGAAAAGGGCATTGCAACCAGCATCCGCAAAACGGGCGATGCATCCGGCGTGTCCCAGAGCGTGCGCGGCTTGATCGTGCAGCAGCTCATGGTACCGCATAAGGATGTAGAGCCGCCTCCTGAACCGCAGCCCGAAGAACCGCCTGCAAAGCTCAGCCTGATGCAGATGCTTTGCAATATCTGAAAATAAGCCGTAAAGCAGCACTTCCTTCGTGGGGGTGCTGCTTTTTAAATACCAAAAAGGAGAAATCAACATGAATCTTTCTGAACTGTACAAGAACAATCAGAAGCTGAACGATCTGCGCCAGAAGCTGCACGATGCTTACAAGAGCAACGACGAGAATGCTGTGACTGACACCTTTCTGCAGATGTTCCAGACCGTGGGCGACATCAACCGCGAGGAGTACCAGCAGCAGCTGGACGGCATGAAGCAGGAGCTGGACAATTCCGTTCTGTATGCCCGCGGCGTGCGCCAGCTGACCAACAACGAGCGCGAGTACTATCAGGCCGTGGAGAAGGCCATGCGTGCCGACAACCCCAAGCAGGCGCTGGAGAACGTGACCGTTGTGTTCCCGCAGACGGTTATCAGCCGCGTGATGGAGGATCTGGCGTCTAAGCATCCCCTGCTGAGTAAGATCCAGTTTACCCCTACTGGCGGCGCGATCCGCATGATGCTGAACACTGATGGCATCCACAAGGCCAAGTGGGGCAAGCTGTGCGCCAAGATCGTGGAGGAGCTGACCTCCGGCTTCAAGGAAGTGGACGCAGGTCTGTACAAGCTGTCTTCGTTCATCCCTGTCTGCAAGGCACAGCTGGATCTGGGCCCTGAGTGGCTGGACCGCTACATCCGCGCTGTTCTGGCTGAAGCACTGGCAAACGGTCTGGAAGAGGGCATTGTCATGGGCGACGGCAACGATCAGCCCATTGGCATGGTGCGTGATGTGAGCGATGACGTTGCGGTGATTGGCGGCAAGACCTACCCGGAGAAGGCAAAGGTCAAGGTCAGCGACTTTGAGCCGGCTACGATGGGCAATTTGATCTCTATGCTTGGCAAGACCGAAAACGGCAAGGATCGTGACCCGGATGACCTGATCCTGCTGGTCAACCCGCAGGATTACTACTTGCGTGTGATGCCTGCAACCACCGTGCGTGCCCCGGATGGCACCTACCGCAATGACATCTTCCCGGTTCCTCTGTCCGTCATCAAGACCGCTGCGCTGCCGCGTGGTCAGGCTGTGTTCGGCATTGGTCGTCTGTACTTTGCACCGGTCGGCATGAACAAGAACGGCCGCATCGAGTACAGCGATGATTACCATTTCCTCGAGGACGAGCGCGTTTATCTGATCAAACTGTACGCCAACGGCTTCCCGGTGGACAACAATGCCTTCCTGAATCTGGACATTTCCGGCCTGCAGCCCATGACCTACCGTGTTACTACCGTTCCCGCGTCTGCCGCATCCAATGATGCGACCCTGAGCGCCCTGAAACTGGGCAGCCTGAGCCTGAACCCGGGCTTTACCTCCAGCAATGTGACCTATACAGCGACTACCTCGGCAGCTTCCAACACCATCACCGCTACACCCGCCAACGCTGGCGCTAAGGTCAAGGTGGAAGTGGACGGTAAGGAGATCGAGAACGGCAAGCCTGCGACCTGGAACGAGGGCAGCAACACCGTGACCATTACCGTGACCGCTGCGGACGGTGAGACCGTCAAGACCTACACCGTCACGGTCACCAAGTCCTGACCATGATCGGGATGCATGATACCGAGCTGCTGCCGGATATCAAAAACTATCTTGATATCACATGGTCTGATGATGCACTGGATAGAAAGATCTGGGACATCATCGTGACCGGTATGCTCTATCTGGATAGCAAGATCGGCACAGCGCAGGACTATACGCAGCCCGGGCTTGCCCGTGCGCTGCTGATGGACTATGTGCGCTACACCCGCGACGGAGCAGCAGATATTTTCGAGCACAATTATCTGCACCTGCTGCTTGCGGCAAGAAACGAAAGGCTGGTGACTGACTTTGCAGAGAACACGCAAAAGCCCGACCCGCCCTGATACGGAGATAAGCCAGACCTTCAACAGCGGAGTCGTGCAGATATTTTCTACGCGGGACGCTGCACCGGTTGGGCGCTCCCCTGTTGTGGAGTGCACGGCAAAGTGCACCCTGCGGTACGAGGAGCTGCGCCTTGGCATCAACCGGCTGTACCTGAGCCGCCAGAATCAAGCAGAGATCGTCCGGGTGATCCGCATACCGGCACCGCAGAGCATCGCGATTTCCAGTCAGGACGAAGCCCAGACCGAGGACGGCAGACGCTACCGCATCGACACGGTGCAGGCCGTCCGAAGCTGGCCGCCTGCGCTGGATCTGGCGCTGCGTGCCGTGGAGCACGATTTTGACAACAGTTTACAGGAGGGCACTAAGGATGACATGGTATGAGTGCATTATTGCTGCCCACACTGCTGTTACAGACCGTGTAAGCCACGGCGGCCGGATGAAGTCCAAGCGATACTTTGTCTGGCAGGAAGAAGCACCAAACGACCTTATTGCGGACGGCAAGCACATCGAACGTGCCATGATCGGAACGACAGACTTGTTTACCTCGATAGAGTTCGACCCGTGGTGCGAAGCGCTGGAAAAGGCATTTGACGCTTCTGATCATATCGCGTGGGAAACGCTTCAGCCTATGTATGAAGCTGATACAAAAATCTGGCATTACCGCTGGAGGTGGGAGGTGTTCGGCTGTGGCTAGAATCGAAGCAAAAGGGCTGGATGCTTACATGAAAAAGCTTCAGAAGCTGAACCAAAGCACCGATGATGTATGCAAAGCGGGCGTTTATGCCGGTGCAAAAGTCATGGGTGACAAAATCAAAGCTGCCGTTGACACGATTCCGATTCACAGCCTGCCGTCCGGGCAGGAGCAGTATTATGCCCACCCCAATGGACCGCCCATGAACGGATTAAGCCAGCAGCAGGCTGATGACCTGAAAAAAGGGTTCGGCATTGCAAAATTCAGCCATGAAAATTATGCGTGGAATACAAAGCTCGGCTTCAACGGATACAACAACATCCAGACCAAAGGACATCCGAAAGGACAGCCGAATGCGCTGATTGCCCGCTGCGTAGAAGGCGGAACAAGCGTGTGGGTGGCAACTCCGTTTGTTGCTCCTTCCGTCCGAAAAGGACGAAAAGAAACGGAAGCCGCCATGGGGCAGGCTGTTGAAAAAAAGATAAAAGAAACGATCGACAAATAACCTGCGCAGGGTGTCCACTGTGGACACCCTGCTTTTTTGTATGAAAGGAGAAAACACATGGTAACTACTGGTTTTTCCAATGTGCATATTGCTACTTACGCTTCCGATGGCGGCGTTGTGTCCTACAGCGGCGTGCGCAAGCTGGGGCGCTCGGTGAGCATGAGCACCGATATCTCCACCAGCGACGACAACAAGTTTTATGCCGATGACCGGCTGGCGGAAACCGAGACCGGCTCTGCCTTCACCGATGGCAGCGGCACCTGCACCGTGGACGGCCTGACCGCAGAGGAAGAAGCTTTTATCATGGGCCTGAAAGCCGGCAACTCCGTAACGCCGGACGAGGGCACCGCAGTGGAGACCTACGAGTACGGCGCATCTATGGAGCCGCCCTATCTGGGGCTTGGCGCTATCAAAAAGGTGCAGAAGGACGGCAAGAGCTTCTGGAAGGCAATCGTCCTGTGCAAGATCCGCTTCAAGGTGCCCAAGGATGATGCCGAGACGCAGAGCGAGCAGATCGACTGGCAGCCCCAGGATCTGGACTTCAGCATCATGCGCGATGACAGCGCTATGAACCGGTGGAAGATCATCCCCAAAAAGGAGTTTGACACCGAAGCTGCGGCGATTGCCTTTATCAAGAAGGCACTGGGAGGTGCAGCATGATCGAGGACAAGTACATCGTATTCGCGCACGTCAAGGATGATGAGTACCCCATGTGCATGACCATCAAGGCGCTTTCCGTGCTGGAAAGCACTTACGGCTCGGTAGACAATGTTTTTGGCGTTGCCAAGGAAGCCACAAAAACCGGCCGCGTTGCCGATCTTGCAAAGGCGGCGCTCACCATCGCCCCTGTGCTTGCCGGTGCGGGCAGGGATTATGTGCGGGAGATGGCGGCAGGCTCCAACGACAAGGAATTTCAGGAGATGGCGCAGAGCCTGCCGGACTTCCCCGCTGCCGCTGAGCTGGAAAAGAGCCTGACATGGGCGGAGTGCCGTGCACTGTGGAACGACTGCGTTACCGCAATTGCACGCGGCTCCGGCCGCGAGGTAGAGGCTGAGCCGGACAACAGCGCAAAAAACGCGGAAAGCGCCATGTGATACAGCTTAACAGAACGTGGTTTCTGTTTTACGGCAGAAAACTGGGCATGAATGAGCATCAGGTAAATTCGTGCCCGGTTGGCCGTATGCTGGATTATATGGCGTGTATGCAGATAGAAAACGGCGCAAACCAGAAGCTCTACGCCACCATGGACGATCTGGAAAAAATACGGTAAGGAGGTGAAGAACGCATGGCAAAAACGGACATTGGCCCCAAAATAAGCGTTGAAGGCGAAAAAGAATACCGGCAGCAGATGCAAAACATCATTGCCCGGCAGAAAGAGTATGCCGCTGAGCTGAAGTCCACGACAGCATCTATGGACGAGAACACCTCCGCAGAGCAGCGGGCATCCTCGGTGGCGGCGGTTTTGCGCAAGCAGATCGCTGCGCAGACGGACGCTTTGACCGCTCAGAAGGGTATGCTGCTGCAGGCCACTGAAAAGTATGGCAGCGCCAGCACACAGGCATCAGCTTACCGGACTGCGGTCTATAAGACCAATGCAGAGCTGGAAAACCTAAAGAGCCGCCTGCGGGATGCCGAAAATGGGCTTGGAGAATTTGCATCCAAAGCTGACAACGCAACAGAAAGCGTCCAGAATTTCGGAGACGCAAACCAAGCCGGTATTTTTGACGGCATCGCAAATGCGGTAACAAAAGGAAAGCTCGTTGCTACTGCACTGGAAAAGGTAGGCTCTGCGGTCGTTGATGCCGGAAAGTCGGTAATCAGCACCGGAGTTGACTATAACTCCCAGATGGAGCAGTATACGGTTGCGTTCACGAATATGCTGGGCAGCGCGGACAAGGCAGAATCTGCGCTTGCACAGATAAAACAGGACGCTGCCAAAACTCCTTTTAACACGGCAGGCCTTGTAAAAGCAAACCAGCTCCTTATTTCCACCGGCGTTGATGCGCAATCTGCGCGCAACGTTGTTATGGCACTGGGCGATGCTGTGAAAGCGACCGGCGGCGGAAATGACGAATTAAGCCGCATGGCGCAAAACCTGCAGCAGATCAAAAACGCAGGCAAGGCGACCAGTGCCGATATCAAGCAGTTTGCCTATGCCGGCATTGACGTGTACGGCATCCTTGCCGATTATACCGGGAAGTCCACCGAAGATGTACAGAAGATGAAGATCAGCTATGACCTGCTGACCAATGCGCTTTTGTCTGCATCTGAAGAGGGCGGGCGGTATTTTGGCTCTATGGAGACCCAGAGCCAGACGCTGGACGGCAGAATTTCCACCCTGAAAGATAACGCCACCCAGCTTGCGGGAGCACTGACAGAAGGGCTTGCGTCTACCGAGGGAGAGCTTGTCAACGTTGCCACTGGATGGGTGCAGGAGCTGACGGATTCTTTGCAGACCGGCGGCGTTGCGAGCATGGTGAAAACCGGCGGCGTGCTGGCGGGAGAAGCCATCGACAGTTTTACGGATTACGCCGTCAACAACATGGACGGCGTGCTGGATACCGGGCTTGATATTGCCCAAAACCTTGCATCCGGTGTTGTGCAGAATGCCCCGAAGCTGCTGGAAAGCGCTGTGACCATCACCGGAAGTTTTATTGGCGGCGTAGCTGAAAAATTCCCGGATATCCTTGCATCCGGTGCGGAGCTTACCGGGCAGATGGTCCGTGGTGTGCTCAGCCTTGGGCAGGATATGTGGAATGCCTCAAAAACGCTTGCAGCCAAAGCAGCAAACGGCATTTTGACCACAAACTGGCTTGAGGTCGGTTGGAATATCTCGAAAGGTATCGTAAACGGCTTTATTAACGGCATGAAAACCGCAGAGTTCGGTGGTATGGGCGGCGGTAAAACCTCCGGCGGCGGCGCTGGTCGCAAAAAAAAGCAGCAAACCACTGAACCGGAAGTAGTTGTGCCGCAGTATAATGACTCTGGCGATAGCGGAGGAAGCTCCAGCAAAAAAAACTCCACTAAAAAGACAGCTCAGGACACCAAAAAGCTTGCGAAATCCATTACAAACACCTCCAAGCAGCTGTTGCAGGGTACGGAAAACATTGTGGGTGCAATCAGCCGGACGGTCGAAACGGCTGACAATACTTACAACGTCTATGATGGCACGACCAAGAAGCTGAAGGGCACCACGACCGAGACCGTCCAGACGATCACGGACAGCTGGACGGAAATGGTGGACGGAATTGAAACGCAGTTTAAGCGGGTACAGACCCTGACGGACGGCGTTGTGACCTCTGAAAAGGTGACAAGCTCCATCGCAGATAAGGTTACTAAAAAGTCCGTCCATACCCGTGCGGAGACCCTAACGGCGGCGCAGGCAGAGATAGACGAAGCTATTGGCTACGTCAGCCGGACGGCCAAAACCTCTACCGAAACCAAGAAAGTGCTTAACGCTGAGACCGGCGAGCTGGAAGATACCGTTGTATCTGCCACAAAAGTAGTTACAGACTGCTATAAGCGCATCGTGGAGGGTCAGGAACAGACCGTAGAGCGCACCACCACATACACCAACGGCATTGTAACGGACATCAACGAGAAAGTTGCCGACCTGAACACCAACATCAAATATTCCGAGGGCGCTCTGGGCGGCTTCTCCAAGTTTGTGCTGGATCTGGATTCTAAGCTGGGCGGGCTGGAAAAGGTTGCAAGCAATCTGACAAAAAGCCCTCTGGGGCAGTGGTTCAGCGATCTGTCAAAGGGCTACCGCGCAAGTGATAGCTTTTGGGAGAACATCGACGTCCCGGGAACGCTTATCAGCGGCCTGACCGGTGCTGCACAGGGCTTTCAGCTGACCGGAAGCTGGCAGGGAGCAGTTGCCGGCGGCGTTATCGGAATTGTCGGAAAGCTGCTTGGCGCGTCCATCAGCACAGAAGCCGGAAGCTGGGGCGCAGACCTTGTATCTGGACTTGCCAGCGGAATCGAAAGCGGCGGTGGCATTATCGCAAAGGCGGTCTCGTGGATCGGCGGCATTATAAAGAACTTCTTGCATTTTTCGCGCCCGGACAAAGGCCCCTTGCGGGAGTACGAGAAGTGGATGCCTGATATGATCCAAGGCATGGCGGACGGCATCCGAGACAACGCTTACCTGCTGCAGGAAGCTGCTGCAGACCTTGGCGGAAAGCTGAAGATGCAATTGCAGTACGATGTAGGCAGCGCAAACGGCTTTGCACAGGTGGCAACCAACTCCCGCACGGTGAGCATGAGCGGTATCAACGTCAACGTGTACCCGTCTGAGGGCATGGACGAGGAACGCTTTGCCCAGTACACCATTACACGACTTACACAGATGATCAACGAGGAGGCAGCGGCCAGTGGAGAAATACCTGTATTTTAACGGGCACAGCAGCACCGAGTACTGCTGCCATATCGAGCACAAGCCCAGCATCCCGACCCCGAACCGCAAGTATGAGGAGTACGAGGTTGCAGGCCGGAACGGCAAGCTGCACGCGGATCAGGGGCAGTACGAGAACATTACGGTGTCGTATCAGCTGTACTTCCACGGCAGAAACTCTACCCCGGAGCAGCTGCGCAGCATCAAGGCGTGGCTATGCGGTACGCCGGGTGCCTATCCCCTCTCGGACGGATACGACCCGGCGTACTTTTACCTTGCCATTGCGAAAATGGGCGATACCAGCAATATTCTGGACAAATACGGCCGGTTTACGGTGGAGTTTGACTGCGACCCACGGCATTTTTTGTGGTCCGGGCAGGAACTGCAGGACATGACGAACGGTCAAGTGCTGCTTAACCCGCTGGATCAGGCAGCACTTCCCTATTTTGAGGTGACCGGAAACGGACAAGAGGGCGAGCTGCTGATAAACGGAAAAGCGTTCGGCATGAAACCACCTGCCGGAAAGACCGTGTGCTGCGACGCGGAAACGTGGAACGCATGGCTGGAGGACGGCACCAATGCAAACCCGGTGACCGGCGGCATCTGGCCGGAGCTGGCAGCGGGTGAAAACCTTATCCAGTGGAGCGGCGGTATCCAGACCGTCAAGATCATGCCAAGGTGGTGGACGTTATGAAACCTGTTTTACACGATGAAAATGTGCTTTCGGCGGAAAACTACGGCTTTGGAACACTTTCGGATGCGCTGGAATGCACTGTCAGCTGCGAGGAAAACGGAACGTATGACCTGACCTTACAGTACCCGGTGACCGGCATTCATGCGGAGGATCTTTTGGAGCGGCGTATCATCAGCGCACGGCCTTCCAGCTACGAAAACCGGCAGCTGTTCCGCATCTATCGCATTAGCCGCCCGATGAATGGACGGTTTCAGGCTTCGGCGCACCATATCTCGTATGACCTCGGCAACTGCATCGTGAAGCCGTTTAGCGCAAAATCGCTCAGGGAGACCATACAGAAGCTCAATGAAAACATTGTGGGAGACTGTAAGTTTGAGATCTCTGCGGATTACGACAATGATAAAGCCTTTTCCGTTACAAAACCCATGACCGTGCGGGCGGCGATGCTCTCCAACAACGGCAGCAGCATTGCAGACACCTACCTTGGCTACTGGGAGTTTGATAGCTTAAAGTGCACGCTACGGCTTAAAGAAGAGGTAAACCGGGGCGCGGTTATTGCATACGGCCTGAACCTGATAGACGTCACACAGGAAAAGAACATCGACAACGTATACACACACGTCTATCCATACTGGGCAAATGCACAAAAGGGCAAGTTTTACGCACTGGACCCCATAAAGGCTTCTGATATCGAAGGATACCAGAAAATTTATCCGCTGGACCTGAGCAGCTACTTCCAGAAAGCACCCTCTGATGAAAGTATGCGGAAGGCGACTACTGAATTTTTGTCCAAAAACCAGATCGGGAAAATAGAGCCGAGCCTTACCGTAAGCTATGTGCAGCTGGAAAAGACCGTAGAGTACAAAGACCAGAAAAACAAGGTCATTCTGCGCGGTGATACGGTAGAGGTGCGTTACCTGCGCCTTGGCGTGAATGTGCTGGCAAGAGTGACAAAGACCGATTATGACGTGGTGCACGACCGGTACGCTTCGATTTATGTGGGTAAGGCGAGTGAAAAGCTTGCCAGAACCACCGTGAAAGACCGCAACCGCATGAGCACCACGAACGACCGCGCCGTTGACGCAAGTCGTGTGGCCACTGACTACATTGGCGAAACGGACGATGGCGGCATTCAGTTCGGGCCCGGAAGCTATAACTATACGATCAACGAAGATGGGCTTGAATTTAACGGCATCAAAAACCATAAGTCTATCCGCATCTTGTACAACAAAGAAACTGGCGAACCCCTTAAAAGCTTTGAAGAACAAACCTACGAGGTGGACCTTACCGGTTACTCCGCTATCCTGATTACTTACGAAAGCACAAAAGGCGCTACATGGTTTGCAGGCGGCGGAAGCGGCGGCAGAGTGTCCAGCATCATACCTGTCAACGGAATGACTTACACACTTATGTATGCGTGGAATACACCACACTTTCGAAATGTGACGGCTTATCAAAATGGCATTAAATTTGGCCCCGGAAAAGAACGCACGTCAAAATATACAATTACCTCTAACCCAAGCATAGTGCCTACGGTTTATACCGGAACGTTTAGCCTGCAAAGCCCCGGCTTTGATGGGTGGGAAACCAACAACGCTGTGTGTGTGCCGCAGGAAATTATTGGCTTTTTGTAAGGAGGGTTATTGTGAAAAACGACGGTTACTTATACCAGTGCACTGTGTGCCCGGACGGGCGCATCAAAAACGGTGGCTGGACGCTGAAAAGCGTCATTCCTAAAGAGCTGCCGCCGGATCAGCTGCTTTTTGAGGATTTTCCGGCAAACAGCAACGGCGGCAATGACTACATCTGGGACGGGCAAAAGCTGATTTTTGACCCGTTGCCGGAGGAAAGCGAGGAAGCAAATGCAGAAAATCAGGATTGATTTTGACAACCCCGGTCTGCCGCAGCATATCAGTGTGGTTGAGAACGACAGCCAGAGCCGGTTTTTTCAGGCGACGCTGTACGAAAACGGCAAGGCGTATACTGCGCCTGCAGGGGCCAGCTACAGCATCATGTACCGTGGCTTCGGCCCCCAAAATCAGGGCTGGTACGATACCATCAACGACGGTGCGGGCAAGCGGGCAGCCTGCACCGCTGCGGGAAACACCGTGACTTGCGAGATCGCACGTCAGGCGCTGCAGGTGCCGGGCCATGTGAGCATCGTGCTCTGCGTAACGACCGGAAAAGGCTATATGCTAAAGAGCTGGCCTATCGAGTGCAACTGCAAAAACGACCGCTACGACAGCACAACGGAGATCGAGAGCTTTTTCTACATCACGCAGATTTCTAATGCGGACTGGACGCAGGCAATTCAGGCATGGGAAAACCTTAAAGATGCCATCGACCCCACCCTCTCCCTCTCCGGTAAGGCGGCGGATGCAAAGGCGACTGGAGATGCGCTGAAGGAAGAGACGGAGCGGGCAAAGGGGGCGGAAAACCAGATAGAGGAAGATTTAAATAGCTTAAGTTCTGATTTAGGAGAAAATGGATTAGCGTTAAAAAATGATTTGAGTGAATTATTTGCCGAAAATACAGTTTTTTTAGGAAGCGGTATAACTGTTAAAAGAAAAAACAATGTTTTGGAATACACCAAGTTAAAAGATACAAACATTTCGTATACTGGAGTATTTTTCCCAACACTAAATAGATTAGCTCATGTTTTTACTAATACAAATTTTGTACTTATCGGAAATAGTAGCATTGCATATTTAGCATTTGCTCCAAATCCGACTGCAACAATTCATGGTGTCCTGTTCTCAATTTCAAAAATTACTGGAAATTCCATCGATCTTGGAACTATCAATTATCCAATAAAAAGTCAAAATATAGAATTTAATATAGTTGGTGATGTTTTATATATTGTTGATGATAAAGCAAATATTGCTCACATTTCAAAGTGGGAATACAATGGTATACAGTATGATAAATGTCTTGGATTTTATTTTGGAAACAAAAGCGAAGGGACTTTTTCGTTAAAGAACAATTATATTACAAATATGGCAGTCGTTGGTGATAGTATATCAGCTCTTGATATGTGGCAAAAAACAGTCAGCGAGCATTTTATGTGCAATTATACAAACTACGCTGTGTCTGGTACTTCTTTTTCAAAGCCAGGTCTTGCAGATACGTCTCAATCTTTTGAAGAACGAGTTAAAAATATAACTGGTGATTATGATACGATCGTCGTCTTTGGTGGTACAAATGATTTTGGACATAGTGTATCTTTGGAGGTATTTGAGCAAAGTGTAAACAACACGCTAACAACTTTATGTACAAAATATCCGACTGCAAAAATGTTCTTGATTACGCCGCCGCAGCGAAGCGATATGTCAGTAAACATGCGAAATAATACATTGTGGGAATTTGTTGAAGTATTAAAAAAATGCGCACAAAAGTACGGTTTCAAAGTTGTCGATGCGTACTCGGAATCTGGAATAACAACTTTTAATACTAATGTATATACAAAAGATAATTTACATCCAAACGGAACTGGAATGGCTATGATCGCAAATTGTTTTATTTCTAATGTACATAAATATTACAGAAGGTTTTCAAAATCACTATTTCCATATCTTCACAAAATTGGTTAACTGCACAAATAACATAGGATCAACTGATAATATGATTTCTTATAAAATAAAGTAAATATAATAATGCTTTATTTGACTATTCACCAACATAAAAAGAAAGGACTGATATAATGCTTCCTATCATGGACGTTTCCCGCTGGCAGGGCGACATCGACTGGGACAAGGTTAAGGCAAGCGGCCTTGTCTCCGGCGTGATGCTGCGGGCACTGGGCAACAGCGCGAAAGACGCACCCAGCAAGCCGTACATCGACCCCACCTTTGAGCGCAACTACGCCGAGTGCCGGCGGCTTGGCATCCCCTGCGGCGTGTACTACTACTGCAAGTCGGTCAACACGGCAGAGGCTGACGCGGAGCTTGCCCTGCTGCGCAAGGTGCTTACTGGCAAGACAGTGCAGCTGCCCGTTGCAGTGGACATTGAGGACAGCTATGTACAGGCACCGCTTGGCAAGCAGACCCTGACGGACATTGCGGCGCACGCTCTGGGCACGTTGGAGCGCTGGGGCTTTTACGCCATGCTGTACACCGGGCTGTACTTTGGGCAGACGAACCTTTACATGGGCGGCGCTGCGCTGAAAAAGTACGATGTGTGGCTGGCAGCCTACCGCAGCAAGAAGCCTGAACCGGGCTGGCCGTTCGGCTTGTGGCAGTACACCAGCACCGCACGCGTGCCGGGCGTAAGCGGCAACGTGGACTTGTCCCACGCATACAAGTACTACGAAAAAATCATTGCTAAGAAGGGTCTGACCCGTCTTCGGGAGGGCGCATGAGCGAAAAACAAGCTCTTATCTGGGTGCTGGGCATCCTTGGCAGCGTGTGCGCGGCAGCAATCACGCTGGACAAGGTGCTGGACATCATCCACAAGTACGTCAAAAAGGCGCAAGCGCCGGACGCAGCACAGGACAAGCGGCTGGACGAGATGGAAAGGCGCATCGGCGCGCTGGAACAGGGACAGCTGCAGCATGGTGCTGCCCTGACCCGCGACCTTGGGAGATTTGGAGAAATCGACGAGGTGAACCGCCTGACGCTTGAAGCCGTCCGTGCCCTGCTGGAATCGCAGCTGACCGGAAACAATGTTGCAGCCATGCAAGCCAGCAAGGCGAAAATCGACAACTATTTAATGGAAGGAGTAACCAAGCATGGAAACACTGGTAACTAAGCTTTTGTCTGTTCTCCCCGCATGGGCGGCGCTGCTGCTCATGCTGGGCGGGTTCGCTTTCTACGTCCTTGGCGGCATCCGGCTGGGCTACGGCGCAGCGGTCAGAACGCTGGTGCTTGACCTCATCGACCAAGCAGAGCGTGAGATTCTGGGCACCAAGCGCGGCGCAGAGCGCAAGGCGTGGTGCGTCAAGATGCTGCGCACCTATCTGGACAACAGCCGGTGGGGCAAGCTGGTCAGCTGGGCTATCACCGAAGAGACCATGAGCAAAGTCATTCAGTTTTTCTTTGACCGGGCAAGGGCTGCACTGCAAAAGCAGTAAGGAGGATATCATGGCAAGCACTACATACAGAGCTTTTTTATTGTGTATCGTCAAAAAGTGCAACATTTTTTTGACGGCCATTAAAATTCACCGTTTTGCCGGTGTTGGCAATATGGTGCGCAACTCCGGACAGCTCCCGCAGCCCTTCTGGCTCGGTGCTGCCTGTGGCGGCGGCTCGTGTAGTGCTGCCCCCTGCGCTGCAAGGGCTTGACCGACAGCAAATGACCGCCGCCATCAAAAGCGCACCGCTTGGGAGGGTAGACCGTAAGATAGCCTTACTGCGGTACGTTGAGCGGCTTCCGCTGCCGGACATTGCAGCACAGACCCATTACAGCCGGACAGCGATAGGCTACCGGCTGAAAGGCATTGAAAAAATGCTGAATGTGTGATAAAATTAAACCAACAAATCCGCCCGGCCTCTCGAAGAAGCGCATTAGGGTGGATATCTGAACCCATCAAGCCTCTCAACGATGCGTATCATGGTGGGTCTTTAAGGCTATGTAGCTCAGTTGGTAGAGCAGGGCGCACCCCGTCTATTGCGCTGGTTCAATTCCAGCCATAGCAAGTCCGAAAATGTTTGAACGGTTTTGAATAGTGCGCATACGTCAAAATTGCGATAACAGAAGTAGGCATTTTTAGTTAATACAGTCTCCTGTCCGCCTACTTGCAGTGCGTACCATGCGGGAGACGATTTTATATTATGAGGAAAATATATGTGTGAGTATTGTGGGATAAAACCTGCGTTTCAAAATAACATTTCGGGTCATTGCGTGTATGATAAAGAAGGAAGCCAAAGAGTTCTCGCTCACGGTGGAATGCACAGTGACCTTGTTATGGGGGTGGATGAAAACGGGGCTGTTTTTATAGAATCAGATGAGGGCGAAAACAACTTATGGTATCCAAATTTTTGCCCCATTTGTGGGCGTAATCTGAAAAAATGAATAACCGTCTACTTAAAATATCGCGATTGAAAGGCCACGGCCTTTGTAGAGAGCGGCATCGCCTGTGGGCAGTTCCGCTCTTGATTTTTTGTCTTATTTGCACTAGTTTTGTCGAAAGACTTGCTCTGCGAATCAAAGCGTGATATTTTAATATTGCACTTCAAAGTGTGCACCTTTAATAGTTAAGCGCTCATGCGGATTTTTCCGTGTGGGCGCTTTTCTTTTTTTGTCCTTCGTTGTACCTTCGTTGTCTCTCGTGCCGGGCGCTTGCGGTACACTGGGAGCACAAGGAGGGATGTTTTATGAGCTATTATCCGACACCCGGAGCGCCCTACGTTCCGCAACAGCCTGTCAATCCTTACGGCGGCATGGGCACGGTAGGGCTTGCCACTCCCCTACCCAACACGCAGATGCAGCAGGCACAGCAGCAGCGTCCGCAGCCGATGAATGGGCAGCAGCCTGTTCAGCAGTCGGTACAGGACGGCGGCTGGCTGCTCGGTAGACCTGTTTCCAGCAGGGAGGAATTTTTGGCGATACCGTCCGACCTGTACGGCAGACCGACCTACTGCCCAGACTTGCGCAGCGGAGTGATCTACTGCAAGCGGCTAAACCCAGACACCTGCGAATCCTATGTGCAGGAGTTCTACAGCCCGGAAGCATGGCGGCAGATGCAAGCACAACAGGCACAGCAGACCGCTGCACCGACACAGCAGTATGTGCCTATTGAGCAGTACAACGCCCTCGTGCACCGGCTGGATGAGCTGGAAAAGTGGCAGAAGAGCTTTTCTAAGCCCGCTGCCGCAACGAAGAAAGGAGAATAACAATGTCCTCTCCGTTTGATGTGATTACGCACAGCCCCATCATGCAGCTTGCAAATCTGGCTCGTGCCGGGCAGAACCCTATGGGGCTTATCCAGCAGTTGAGCGGGCAAAACGCGCCTATCATGCAGGGCTTGAACCTGATTCAGGGTAAGAACGAAACGCAGCTCAAAACGATGGCGCAGAACCTCGCCAAAGAGCGTGGCATCGACCTGAACCAGCTGGCAAGCGTCCTGAACCTGACGCTGCCCCGATAAAGCATCCCTCTAAGCGAAACGCTTCTCAGTTTTGCGGACTTGATAAAAACCGCTTTTATCTGGCTTCGCCCATCGCACACGGCGGTGGGATAGCATAACGCAAAACTGAAAGGAGTTTTGTTATGGACGATTTTGCAACTGGCTATCTGGCTGGGCAGGACGGCGGTAATAACAACGGCGGATTCTTCGGTAACGAGGGTCTGTGGGCGGTTATCATCCTCGCTATCATCTTCGGCTGGGGCACAAACGGCTACGGTCGGAACGGTGGTGACAACGGCATGAACAGCTACATCCCCTATCTGGTGGGCACCGGTGCAACCGGTCAGGGCGGCGCAGATACTCGTGCGGCTTTGTCAGAGGGCTTTTACCAGCAGGACACCTCCCGTTCTCTGGCTGGCATCCAGAGCGGTATCTGCTCTCTGGGCTATGACCAGCTGGCACAGATAAACGGCATCAACGCCGCTATTGCTGGCGGCTTTGCTGGCACCAATCAGGCAATCTGTCAGCTTGGCTACCAGAACGCACAGCTCGTGAACGGTCTGGAACGCAGCGTGTCCAACGGCGACAACGCCATCAGCCTTGCCATCATGCAGGAGGGCAACGCTCGGCAGGCGGGTCAGACCGCTATCCAGACGCAACTTGCATCTTGCTGCTGCGAGAACAAGCAGCTCATCGGCGACCTGAAGTGCACCATTGCGCAGCAGGACTGCGCTACCCGTCAGGCTATCGCAGACAACGCCCGTGCCATCGTGGACAACTGCAATGCCAACTTCCGCAGCATGATGGACTACTTCACGCAGGATAAGATCGCCACTCTGACCGCTGAGAACCAGAGCCTGAAGTTCGCCGCTTCTCAGGATCGTCAGAATGCGCTTCTGACCACCGTGATGTCCCAGCAGACCGATACCATCCTGAACCGGGTCAATCCTCGTCCGATTCCCGCTTATCAGGTGGCAAACCCTAACATGGGCGTGAACTGCTGCGGCTGCTGCTAACCTACACACTCCCCGATAACACCGGGTGAACCATCGGGGCAGGGGTAAGACACCTCTGCCCCTGATTTTTTAGGAGGAAAACATTATGGCTTGCAAAACAAGCTGCAAACTCTGCCCGCACTTGGTCATCAGTCAGGCGGTCACGTTCGCCAATGACACACTGACCATCAACATCCCTGCTGGCGCATACCAGAACGGAGAACGTTATTGCATTGTGGTTGCCCAGAGCTTGCCGGATACGACCACCATCAACGCCCCTGTGGTCATTACCATAGGCGCAGGCACGACCGCATACCCTCTGACCGACTGCAACTGCGCGCAGGCGACCGCCGAGAGCATCCACACCCGCACCCGATACGCTACCCGTGTGGCAACGTCTTCGACCGGCACAGGCGCGTTCAAGTATCTTGGCTGCTTCTGCCGTTCCCACGCCGGTGCGCCTGCGTCCATTTCCTGAGGAGGTATAGATTATGGGCAAGACTAATTTTCGCCGCATGATGATGCTCCGTGACCACGACAAAGACCGTGAGCCGGAACGTGACCGCCTTGAGGAAGAACGTGACCGCAGGGAGCGTGAGCTGGAACGCCGTCTGCGCAAGCTGGAAGATGGCAACGACCGCTATCCTTACTATCCGCAGGATGAGAATCGCTACATCGACCCCTACCCTATCCCCCGCTACCCTGACGTAGAGAATGGGCGCAGAATGCCGCAAATCGGCTTCTCGCAGAGCGGAGACTGGGACAAACGGTCTGGGCAGTACGAACATGGCGGTGCGGACAGCCGTTCCATCAAGATGCCACGCAAGCATCTCACCCACGATGAAGCGGAAGAATGGTGCGACAGCATGGTAAATGCTGACGGCACGAAAGGCTGTCACTGGACGCTGGAACAGACGCAGGACGTTGCCAAACAGCGCAATATCACCTGTGACAAAAACGACTTTTGGGCTGCCATGAACATGATGTACAGCGACTATGGCAAAGTTGCAAAAATGTACAGCGTGGACAACACCAACTTCTACGCAGACATGGCCGCAGCGTTTTTGCAGGACAAAGACGCTGCGGATGGCAAGTTGGTCGAGTACTGGGAACGCATTGTAGAGCACAGATAAAGTCTGCAGACTTTTTGCAGACTTTGGGAACGCTGGTAAGTGTTAATATTGCGCAGTATCCGTTACTATCCGCAAATGCACAAAAACAGAAAACCCGCATGAACACTGGATTTTCCAGCATTCATGCGGGTTTTCATCTGGTGCGAGGGAGGGGACTCGAACCCCCTTTATATCGCGTCAAGTCGTGTTTTTTCTTAGCTTTGCAGACTTTTTGCAGACCTATTTCTTACTTTTGACATACGCATCCAGCTTTGCGATGTACTGTTTGTCCTCTTCATCGCGCAGCTGCTGGTATATCTTTCGGGTCGTTGAAATGTCTGCGTGACCCATAAGCTTCTGAGCCACCATGTCCGGGATACCGGCGTAAAAAAGGTTTGTCGCGTAAAAATGCCGGAACTGGTGCGCCGTTACAAGCGCTTTCCACTTGTAGTACACTCTATACTTGCCCGGTTTGCCTTTGATCCGGGCGCGCTTCTCCTGCTTCACACTCAGGCCGAGACCCCGACAGTAGATCGCCCAGCGCCACTCATACTGCGACTGAGACAGCGGCTTCGCTTCGCCGGACATTACATAGTCCGTGTCTGCGTGACCGGCTTTCTGCTCCAGCAGCATCGGGCGAAAGGTCGTCAGGATGGGCACATCTCTGTATCCCTTCTCTGACTTTGGCGTTTCCTCATAGGCTCGGTTACGGTCCCACGGCATTGCGGAACGCACATGGATCACATTCTGCTCAAAGTCCACGTCTTTCCATTGCAGCCCGTTCGCCTCGCCGAGACGGAGCCCGGTATACTCGAAGAGCTGTGCCCAGAAACCGCATCCCTCTGGATGTGCGTCAATGATATCCCGCTGCGCTTTTGTCGGCTCGAGACGCTTGCCCTTTTTCATCCCGGCAGGTGGCTTTGCCAGAAGCACCGGGTTGCTGTTACCGTGATAATTTGCGCACCAGAAGGTAAAGATACAAGATAGCACGCTTTTTGCATTGGTGATAGTATGTAGCGCCTTGCCGTCCATCTTCATGCGCTCCATGTATCCGCAGACTGCCTGCGTGTCGATGTCAGCCATCGGCGTGTCTCCAAAGCATTCCAGAAGCGGAGGAATATTCTTGACGTAGGCGTTTATTGTACCACGTTTTACCGGATTTGTCGAGCCTGTAATGTAATCTTTGTACGCTATTGCCATTTCTCGGAAGGTGGCACCGCCGTTATTTTTGCTTTCTTCCAGTGTTGCCTGCCGGTAGGCTTCTTCATACTTTGCGGTCGCTTCGGCAACCGTAGCACCTAAGAAGTGCTTATACTTTCCGTCCGGCATTTTCCGCTTGATCTCGTACCGGCCGTCAGCGCGTTTCGTTCTTTTTCTTGGCATCCTCTATCGCCTCCTTGTTGATGGAGTAGACATCTTCCATGTCTTTTGCTGCCGCCATTCCGCAGTCGCGTGCCTGACACAGCATTTCAATGTTCGGCTGCAGCCCTTCGGGGTCCACATCCGTTTTTGTCGCCATAGTAATTTCGTAGTGGCTTAAAATCGTATTGACAACAGCCACCCTGTCCCGCAGCGGCGTGTGAAGGTTTGCCACCATCTCGGTAAGCACGCTCAGGTGATCCGATCCATGCGCGCCGTAGCGGATGTACAAAAGCGCATCTACTTCGTAGGCGCTGCATTCTTCTATGGCTTCGTGCAGCATACGGCGTTTTTCTTTGTCGGTGGGGTCATCTTCAAGCCGTTCCAGCAGTCCCGGATAAATGCAGGAATCCAGATACCGCTCCAGTGAAACCCTACAGCCCACGAACCACTGCATCATCATGGGAAAGGAGATCGCGTTGATTCCCTGCTCCCACTTAATTATGCTTTGTCGGCTTACACCCATTCGTTTCGCAAGTGTGGCTTGGCTGATTCCGGCCTCTGCCCTTGCTTTTTCCAATGTTTCCGCAACACGCAAAACCCAATCATCCATTCCCAAACATCCCCCTTTTTTCGACAATTTCACAAAATTCGACCGATTTTCCGTCTTTTTTGGTTTACCACATACTTCCAAAATTTGATGCCGAATCTGTTCCTTTTTCCGTGTTATAACATAATTGTCAAAAAAATCCAGAAGGAGTGCAAAAATAATGGATAACATCAAGGCTCTGAACGAAATCCCGGAAGATATGGTAATTATTGACGGTATGCCGGCATCCAAACCGCAGAACGCTGATGGAAGCCGCAAACCGTGGGAGGGCTAAGCTATGACCAACACCAAGGAAACTATGCTCTGCGCCTACGCACAGGACAACGTGCGCAAGCTTGTCTATCACCTTTCGCAGGCCGGGTCTGATGGGTCTGCCTATGATGCAGCCTTCCAGATCCTGAAAGCCGCCGTTAAGGATCACGACGCCGGTCACGACCCCGGGGCGCGGTACCGGAATGTCAACGGGCGCATCGTTGCAGCGCCGGCAGTCTCCCCTTGTCCGTGTGATCAGGAGCGTTAACCTCAAAGTTAATTTTGTCGGGCGTTCAAGGTGTCCACAGTGGACACCTTTGTTTTATAAATTCGCAGAGTCATATACAGCCAAAATGTCTTTTATGCCTTGTTTGTCTTTTTCGGAAACAGTAAGATCATACGCATAATTTCCTTTAAAGCGAATCACAGTCTTTTGAGAATTAGCGATTTTTCTTAAAATCTCAATTTGCCTATCTGTGGGAGCAATATCTGCGCATTCATAAAGATGCCCGTACAATACTGAATCTCTTTCAACATCTGTATAACCAAAATCGATGGTATCAACAACGTTACCGTCAATATTGATAATGACTTGATCGAAAAAGACCCAATCATCTCCAACATAGTCGAATTTTAGACGCATATATAATTGTCCATCGACTTCTCCAAGATACGGAAGAGCAAAGCTTCTGGAGTTGATATACTTCGGATAACTGGAAGGATAATACCAAATTCTGTTTTCAACTGTATCAGTTTCCTTTTTTAAACGAGAAAGAGCTTCCTGCCTGGCCTGTTCCTTGGCTTCCTGCTGCAAAGTAGAATACGCTGAGCGAGCATCCAGAAGCGTATTATAATTCGTTACGTCCGACCGTCTTGTGGATTCCACGTTGTTATATGCGGCATCGGCAGCTTCGATCATTTCTGCACTTTCCAGCGTTACGTCACCGATCTGGTTGATTGCATCAATAGCGTTTTGGACTCTGGCATCTTCAAGAATTTTTTCAGCATTCTCAAGAATCGAATAATTGGAAACAAAACCTTGTGCTTCTTCGCTTGCGCGGATGTAAGACAGGCGCGCAGCCTCCACAAGCTTTTCTGCGTTATCGTCCGTCAGAAGGGCACTTTCGTCAGGAATAGAAGCTATTGCCTGCTCGACCGGAGCAACCTCATTTTGATATAGCTCATCGTATGCGGCGCGGGCATCTGTAAGCTGCTGCGCGTTGCTTACTTCCTTTTGCTCTTCGCCCAAAGCGTTGTAGGCCGCTTCTGCCTGTTCAATAGCGCTTTCACTGCTTAATGTGATGGTGCTGTCGATTTCTTTAATAAGCTTTTCCGTGTTCTTGACTTCTTCCGATTTACAACCGGTAGCACCTACGCAAATAGCCACGCTCAATGCAATTGCCGCAATATGCTTTTTCTTTAAACGCACAGTTTTTTCCTCCTAATGCTTTTGATCAATTACCGAAAGCAGCTACACGTTCTTCAACAGTGGCGCTTTGCAGCAGGTTATACAGGTTGATGATGTCTGTCATGCCTTGTCGGCTTTCGCTATCTATGATCGTCGTCTGCGTTCTTTGCCTTCCGTTGACCTTTGCGCCGTTGAAACGCAAATATGCAGTGTCGGCGTTCAGAATGCGGCTCAGGCAGTCCATATCCTCATCGTTCCCGCCAAAAGATACGCTTTCATAAAAAATCTGGTCATCGGGATAGTACTGGCGCGAAATCTTTTTAAATTTGTAGTTCGTCTGACTGGTATAATTATTGTATTCGCCAATCAGAACGTCTACATCGTTCCAGTAAAAATAGTCTTCGGTGTCCTGAGATGTGAAGCTCATACCAAACCGGACAGTTTCGCCGTTTGAATACACATACGGCATCACGTAGTTTTTGTTATTGTCTATTTCGTAATCTTCGTAAGCGGATTCAAAAAGCCAGATGCCATCCTCGTATGACACATCAATGTTAGCTAGTGCATCTTTGATTGCCTGCACCTTGTCGGCATTTACGTCATTCTGCTGCGCAACCACCGCAAAGGGAGCGTCCCCGGCGGGGCTGGCGGCCAGCGCGGGTAATGCAGTGCCTGCCATCAGCGCAGCCACAAGGCTACTCGCCACTATAACTTTGCATTTTTCCGCAATTTTCATTCGAAATTCCTCTTTTCTCTTGATTTTTAACGACAACAGTTGTAACATAAAATTACAAAATACAACAAAAAGGAGTGTTTCTTATGCCTGACGCTGAATTTCTTGCCTACCTGAAAGAGCACCCCGCGCTTTGGGGCATTGTAATGGGCGTTTTGCTGGAGCATTCCGAAACCGAAGATGCTGCACAGGCGTCCTGAAACAGCAACCGCACAAGAAAGGAGTTTTATATGTTCGAATTTTTCCGCAAGAAGAAGTCGCCCGCTTATGAAAAAAGCTACAGATCCGGCCACGTTTCCTGCGCTATTGATGAAAACGATCTCAACAAATACACCATTGATTTCAAATCGTCTTGCTATGAAGACGACCTACCGGAAGTGGAACAGATCGTAGACGAGATCCTGCTGGAAATGAACAAAAACGGTGTAGACTTCGGGGTTGCCATGCAGGTGCCCTCGCTCTTGCACAAAAAGCTTACATCCTATTTTGATTGGTACCTTGCCAAAACTGCCGCAAAGACGGTACCGTACTTAACGTATGATGGAGACGATCAGAGCGATGAAGGAGACAATAAAGGCGAGAACTGACATTGTATTTGCAAAATGCATCTCGCTTTTACGGCGATCGATATAGCGCAAATACAATTTTCCGTCCGTGGTGATCTGATACACAGAGCTTCTTATCTCCATTTTTTCCAATTTGACTTTTGTCTCGACAAGCTTTTTCTCGTACAGCGTTTTTACTCTTTCTGTCCATTCGGAGGTACAATCCACCGGTCCTTGTGCTATCACGCGCAGGGTGTTCAGCTCGTCGGTGGATAGCACCAGCTGCTCAAAATCCATTGTGGTCACTCTTCCTTTGCTTTTCCGTTTTCCAGCACAGCCAGCGCGGCGGCTTTTGCGGCTGCACGCGCTTCCGGCGTTGCATTTTTATAGGCTGCTTCTACATCAGCCCATTCCCATTGGAGCCCGTCCTTCCCGGCGGGCTCTTTTTTTGTGCCCATAAGCTCTTCAACGGTAATGCCAAAGTA
>ONZU01000480.1_pt1 | contig 37698 bp, 40 predicted proteins | sample 1671161 | NCBI WGS metagenome assembly ONZU01 (sample SAMN06348128, study PRJEB24527) | human gut metagenome | biome: human gut; feature: ankylosing spondylitis patient; material: feces | host: Homo sapiens | place: China | collected 2015-10
TCGGTATATTTACTAATTTATCACTACCTACAATTAATCCCCACTGTAGGTTGATACATCAACAGTGGGGAACAAATAAAGCTGGATTAGAAAATCCTATACCTTTTAATATTTCATTTACGAAAACAGCTAGAGTATTAGCGATTCCAAATGTTTTATCAACTAATCCATTACCTTCATGTGTACAATTTGTTAATGACACTGCTTCTGTTAATCGAGCTATTTTAGATGTTAGAGATATAGATGGAAAAAATCAAAATGGATTATATGTGCAATGGTTTGCTATTGGTGCTTAATTATTTACCTAGGAATATACCATATCCACCTACAGCACTTAAACTAAGATTTCCGTCTAAACCTCTGCCATAAGCTTTAAAATTATTTAGTGTAGGATTATTAAGAACTAACATATTATAACCGTAAGAGTCTACACCGATTAATAAATAACACTTAGTTTTAAATGCTATTGGAAAAGATATTATATTATCTGTATTTTGTGGTGGTTGTGTATCAACATATCTCCACTGTCTAATGAAAGGTTGATGCATATGTTTAAAAAGATATATACCAAAATAAAAAGATTATTTGATATAAAAATAATTGTAGAACCTAAAAAATTTGAGTTTAGAAGCAGAATACCTGAGTATACAAAATGGGTAATACCTATAAAATTTTATGAAAATGAACATAATAAAAAACCGTTGTGATTAAAGACTTTATAGCTTTTGCAACGGTTTTTAAGTTTAAAAATATGTTATTTTTATTGTTTTTATAGGTAACAATAGTAACACTAATAAATATATACAGAACCTTGTTTTTACTGATGTTATAAAAAATAAAAGTATCTTATTAGTAACAAATTATTTTATCTTATTTATAGCCTTTCTTAGCTGTTTTAAATTTTTGTGAGTATATACAGTATCTGTAACATCTCCTGTTGCATGACCGAGTATTCTTCGTTTGGCATTTTCGTTTGCCTCTGCATTATCTAATAAAGTTGCGCAGGTGTGTCGACAATCATGGGTACTATGTTTTGCATTAATTATTTTCATTAATCTATTCCATAAAGTACGATATTTACTGTAATTATAAGGGTTTCCGTTATTATCACTAACTAGATGTTTACCAGGCATATTAATTCTTTTAGTTATAAGCGGAAATATTTTTTCATGGATTGGAATGCATCTTAGTCCAGATTCAGTCTTAGATTTAGTTATTTTTATATATTTTTGCCTAATATAAACATTATCTTTGGTTAAGTTTAAAAGTTCACCGACTCTCATTCCTGTATAAATTAATATTAGAATGGTATCTACACCATCAATATTTAGATTAGCCCATAGTTTATTTATCTTTTGTCTTGTAAATGGCTTGTGAGGGCGTACAGCTTTGTTTTTGCCTAAGTTTAATAGATTGGCATAGTTCTTATTGCAATATTCCATTATTATGCCGTATTTAAACATAAGGCTAATTAAAGAACGGATTTTCTTACATGAACTGTAGGAAAGTCCTTTTCTTTTAGTATCATCTATTATGGCTTGTAGATGATAATATTTAATGTTCTTTAAAGGCATTTCCTGTAATTGTAAACAATGTTTATAAGAATTGCGATAGCTATTTATAGTACTTTTGCTAGGTTGGTATTTATCTATGTGGAATGGCAACCAGCGATAATATAATTCTGCAAAAGTAAATTCATGACCTGAAAGGATTTTGTTATTATGTTTTTTGTTATAATCTGCTGCATAGATTTCAGCTTCCGTTTGCGTAGCAAAATATGCCAGCGGTTTTTGTTTACCCTCTTTGGAGACAAGAAAAACAAACGGTCTCCTCCTGTTACCTGTTAATTTTTTTACACTTCCATAGCCATTTGGCTTACGCATATTAAACCACCTCATTATAAAATTTTATTGAAATCGGAGATGATTATAACATGGCAACAAATGTTAAATATTATTGTATGGGATTTTTAGCAGATGGAACGCCTTCTGTTAGAACGTTTGCAAACACAAAAGATATAGAAAAAGAAAACGAAAAATATATAGTAGAACTTAAACAGAAAGTAAAAGAAATGTCGGCAGATGAACTTGCTACTGTAGAAATTATTTCTGCTGAAGAATATAACTTATACGTAAATGGTGATGGTACAAATACTTATGTACGAGATATGGAAACAGGAAAACCTAAAATTTATATTCCACCAGAACCAACAAAAGAAGAACTACAGGCACAAGCTTTAGCAAATTTAGAAAGCGAATATAATGCACAAAAAGAGGGTTTTAAAAAAGACTTAGATACAGCTAATCTTGCTGGAAATACAGAAGCTATTAAATCTATACAAGAGGAATATATGGAGTTTAATGCAGCGTATGAAGAAGCTAAAAATGAAATATTAAAGGATGAATAAAATGTATCTAACTGTAAATGAATTCATTATGGATATAGTAATGTGTTTTACTTTGATATGTACAATATTTATACCAATATATATTTTTAAATTTGTAATGAAAATATATGGATATTATATTGGACATAAGATATCCAAAGAATTAGAAAAAGATAATGATTTTTTAGATAAAATAAAAAAATGTAAAACAGAAGATGAGGGAAAGCTACTTATAATCCAAACAATTATGAATGATAAATATAAAAAATATATTTAATAGGAGTTGAATAAAATGGTATTTTTTGTAAGAAAAGAACGTTGTAAGTATTGTGCAGGGGAATTAGTAGAAGGTAAATGTACTAATCCTAAATGTATTGCATATCAAGATATAACAAAAGAAAAAATAAACGAAAATAAAGAAGGTGCAGACAATGCGTAAATTATTATTAGCGTTGTGTTGTGCCTTCTGTTTATCTACAGCAACAGCAAATGCTAATCCTATTCATGACATGCAAAATAGTGTTCCTACGGATAAAGCCCTTCATTTTGCAGCTGGATATATTATTTCGGACCAGTTGCAAAGAAATGCGGGTTGCTCTGCGTTTGAGGCTTTTTTAATTGCAAGCAGTATCGCATGGGCAAAAGAAAAATTTATCGATGATAATGTAGATAATAACGATGCGTATGCCACTATGGCAGGCAGTCTATTCTACCAAGTTAATTTTTGATGAGGTAATTTATGTATGAACAGATTATAAACTTTATAAATTATTTAATTCCCACTAGATTAGAAACATATGTTGGAGGAGGCGTTGCCTTTGTGGGAGTTTTGTTGCAGCACTTATTTGGACCGTTCTCCGAAACCTTTGAAACACTTCTGATTTTAATGGTGATAGATTATATAACCGGTATAAGTGCTGCATGTATTAATCCAAACATGAAGCTGGACAGCGGCAAATGCGGTACAGGTGCATTAAAAAAAGTCGTTATCTTACTTGTAATAGCGACAACATATAGAATTGATTTAATAGGGCAGACAATGGCAAAAGACGTTGTTATGCTCTTTTTTATTGGGCGTGAAGGCTTGAGTATTCTCGAAAATGCCGCTAACTGCGGACTGCCGATACCGCAGAAATTAAAGGATACGCTGGCACAGTTTACGGAATTGAAAAAGAACCGTTAATCATATTGCAAAATAAGCCGTTTTTGTAATAGGGATTATCCTATCTTACAAAATATCGGCTTTTTGTAATACGGTTGGTAATTGGATGGCAATCGGTTGGTTAATTGAATGGTAAAACCTGTAAACCATTGCTATTACTGATTTTTTATCGGTTGGTTAATTGGAAGGCTTTCGGCTTTTTATCGGTATTTTGTCGGCTTTTTATCAGCCTTTTTATCGGCTGTTTTACAAAAAGAGAATTTCTAAACGCCTCGAAATCGAGGTGTTTAAACTGGTCGATTTCTACCAGTTTGCAAATAACAGGCAAATAAAAAAAGCCCTGTAAATCAAGGCTTTAAGGAAAATATCTTGATATATCATGCTACTTTAGCAAATAAATCGTGATATCAAGATACTATTAAAATTTTAGATAGGAGTGTATGCATAATGTTAAAAATTTTTATCAACCCTGGACATGATATGGATTTAGACCCTGGAGCTTGTGCAAATGGAATTAGAGAAGTTGATATTGCTTTAGCTATTGGGGAGAAAGTAAAAAAGATAATGGAAGTTATCGGCTATCCATGCCAGCTTATCCAGAGTGATAATTTAAACGGAGAAACAGAGGGTAAGCCTAATGTCTGTGCCACTGCAAATAATAGTGGTGCAGATATTTTTATATCTATTCATTGTAATTCTGCTGCTAATGCTAGTGCAAAAGGAACAGAAACGCTTGTTTATAGTACAGGTGGTAAAGCGGAACTATTAGCTAAATGTATTCAAGCACAAATTGTTAATTCTCTTAATATGGTAGATAGAGGTATTAAAGTAAGACCAGATTTATGTGTATTAAGAGAAACAACTATGCCTGCGGTATTAGTAGAAACAGCATTTATTTCAAATCAAGAGGACGCTTATAAACTTATGTATAGAATAGAAGAATTTGCTAATGCTATTTCTCGTGGAATCACTGATGCAGAAAAATTATTTTGATAAGGAGAATGTATGAACATATTAAAAGAATTTGCAAAGCTTTTTGTCAAGTCCAAGCTTGAGGACGAGAAACAAAAGCTTAAAGATAAATTACAAAAACAAATAGCCACAACCACCAGTACTTCTGTGGTAGCTAGAAATACAGCTTATCTTAGAATAGTAGATAAGCTAGATGGCAAAGGTATTACAGAAATAAATAAGGTTATAGATAAAATTTAAGAAAAGAGTTATAATTAAATAACATTTTCTTTTATTGCTAAAAAAGAAGCCCCTATTACTTAGAAAAAATCTAGGTAATAGGGGCTTTTTTGTTGTTATAGGGAAAATACAACATTTGTTAAAGTTAAATAACTTGAAAAAAGAATATGAAGGCTCGGTTTGGTAATTCAAATACAACATTTGTTAAAGTTAAATCAAATATGAAGTAAATCGAATATTCAAATACAATTATTGTTAATATTAAATCTAACAAAATCAATCTTTATGGTTTTTATTATACTGCTAAAGGTGTTGATGTACAAGGATTTTAGATTTATTATAATATGATTTTGATTTTATGCTTTACACAAAATCAAAACAGTGTTATAATACAAATATAAATTTTGATTTTATGTTATACATGAAATCAAAATTGTATTCAAATAAATAAAAAGGAGGTGGTCTTATGACCACAAAAAAAGAAAATAGAGGAGGCCGTCGTGAAGGTGCCGGAAGACCTAGAAAAGAAAATAAATTGCAAAGAGAAGCTCATTCCATTAGAGCTTTTAAAAAAGAATGGAAATTGATAAAATATAATGCACAAAATTTGAAGAAAAAGAATATTGATAGATTTTATTTTAATGAATTGTTAAGTATGGGGAATTTAAAATTCTTGAATGAACACAGATATAAAGCTGAAAATTATTTTAAAGAAAAATACGAACAAAATGCAATTTTAAACGAAAAAGAAGTAGAACAATTATTTCCTGTTTATATTTTTGGTGAGAATTTATTACATTTAAAAATACCTGGAGTTCGTATAAAAATAATTAATTATAATAATGTAAAAGTTGTTGAAAATATTTTAAAAAAAGAAATGCATTTGGGAGAAAAAGATTTTTTAGTATCTTTGGAGCCAATAGAAATAAATATATATGGTAAAAGTATTACCAGTATGTGTATATACTTATTCAAAAAAGAATTAGAAGAAAATCTTAAATTATCTGAAATGATTTATGATAAGTTAAAAGAAAAATCACTAAATGCAATGATTTTGCCTACTCATTATATATTACCAATAAAAATAAAAATTGAAAAACGAGAGGAAGATGGTAATAGATATTTTAGAATTCTTAGTATGTAACAAAAAAAGACAGCCTGCATTACCGACCAAAGTGCTACAGACTGCCTTCTCAAAACAGAGGTTACCCTCTGTGATATTGTACCATAGAGGATAACCTCTTTCAATATTGAAAGGAGATTATCCATGATAAGAAGAAAATTGAATAAGAAAAAAGGCTTTAAAGGATTTAAGGTTATAATAGATACATCTATATTAAAAGAATTAGAAGTATATAAAACTTTATCTATAAATAAGTTATTTGATGAACAAGATAGGAAAGAGATTGAAAAAGCCTATAATTTTTATAAAAATTTTACTACTAATAATAAATAATAATTTTTAATGGTTTATAATTATTAAAAAGTCGTTGCTATTTATCTAAGGCAATGACTTTTATTTTTTTTATTATAAAGATGTCAAAATATGATGTCAGAAATCGTCTGACTATAAATGTCAGAAAAATAAAAAAGCGTCGCAACACTAATTGCGACGCGGATTTGCGGATGGTGACCCACCCGGGACTCGAACCCGGAACCTGCTGATTAAGAGTCAGATGCTCTACCAATTGAGCTAGTGAGTCATTAATAACAAAAATTATTATACTGCTCATTTATGTATTTTGCAATACTTTTTTATAATTTTTTTCATATGACTAAAATGTTACAAAATTTAATAAATAAATAATTTTCAATAGTAAAACTTAAAAATATGTAATCTTTTTTCGTATTGTCTTAGAATTTATGAATAATTATGATATAATAAAAATTACTGTTGCAGAAAAAAAAAATATTTGATAGGAGGAATTTTATGAGCCCTGCAGTAATAACTTTATGCGTTTTAGCTGTAGCAGCATTTTTCTTTGTAACAGAGCTTATTCCATTGGCTGTTACGGCTATAGGTGCATCTATTGCATTAGGTCTTTTAGGAGTACTTACTCCACAACAAGTGTTTTCTGGTCTTTCTGATTCCACAGTAGTTTTATTTGCTGGTATGTTTGTCATTGGAGCAGCGATGTTTCAGACTGGATTGGCACAAAAAATTGGTATAAAAGTAGTAAAAAGCGCTGGAACTAGTGAAAATCGTTTGATGGCAGCTTTGATGTGCATTACTATTTTATTATCAGCAGTATCATCAAATACAGCTACAGTAGCTTGTTTGATGCCAGTAGTAATTCAAATTTGTGCGGTAGCAAAAATACCTGTATCCCCACAGTTGATGGCATTAGCAGTAGCTGCAAATGTTGGTGGAACAATCACTATGGTTGGTACCCCACCAAATATTTTAATGAGTGCAACACTTCAGGCAACAGGATTAGAACCTTTTGGATTTTTTGAATTTGCGTATATTGGTGTACCTTTATCTATAGCTGGTATGGTTTATATGTTAAGTATAGGTAGAAAATTCTGCCCTAGACATTATGTAGAGACTGTAGAAAATGATAAAGCTTCAGATGAAGTTAAAGACCCAAAGAAAATGGTAATATGTACTGTTATTTTAATTTTAGTTGTATTAGGTATGGCTTTTGAAAAAAATATTGGTATACCAATGCAAACTACAGCAATAATGGGAGCATTAGCTTGCGTATTAACAGGTTGTTTATCTGAAAAACAAGCCTATTTAGGTATTGACTGGGTTACTATTTTCTTATTTGCAGGTATGTTACCACTTGCTTCTGCTATGGATAAAAGTGGTGCAGGTAAAATGATAGCAGATGGTGTAGTGGGAATTATTGGGGATAATCCATCACCAATGTTAATAGTTGTAGCAATGTTTATTTTATCTTGTGGGCTTACACAATTTATGTCAAATACAGCGGCTGCAGCTTTATTAGCACCAATTGGTATATCTATAGCACAATCTATAGGTGCATCACCTTATCCTGTGCTTATGGCTATTGGTATTGCTGCTTCTTGCGCATTTACAACACCAGTTGCAACGCCACCGAATACTTTGGTACTGATACCAGGTCATTTTAAATTTATGGATTATGTAAAAGTCGGCTTGCCACTTGTTGTTGTTTCTTTAGTTGTTTGCATGATTGTAATTCCTTTCTTCTGGCCATTTTTCCCATGATGAATATCAGATAGTATAAGAGAGTTTTATTTTAGATTTTATTTATAGTTAAAGGATTGATTTTATGGATAGAGAAAATGCTCTTAGTACGATTGCTTCATTTGATACAGAATTATATACATTCTTTCAAGAAGAGTTACAAAGACAAAAATATACCTTATCTTTTATGCCAGAGGAAAATTATTCATCACCTTTAAGCACATATCTTGAAGGTAGTATTTTGTCAAATACATTGACAACACACCATGATGAAGCTAAACCTACAGGCTTAGAAGAAATCACTATTAATCGCATTAATAAATTATTTGGCAGTGAACATGCAGTTATTCGTTTAGAAAGTATAGCAGCTGCTTCTCGCGTTGTTTTTTATAGCTTAGCTAAAAAAGGCGATACTATATTATCTTTAGATAATAGAAAAAGCGACCATTGTAATAGTAAAAATTTAGAATTTAATTTTGTGAGATTTAGTATTGACCCTAAAACACAATTATTAAATCTAGATAGAGTTGAACAAATAGCCAAAGAACATAAACCTAAAGTGATAATTTTTTCACCAGTTAATTATCCAAGAGTTATAGATTATGAAAGATTAGCTAAAATTGCACATGATATAGGTGCTTATATGTGGTTTGATATTTGTCAAAATGTAGGTCTTGTAGCAACAGGGCAAATACCTTCTCCAGTACCTTATGCAGATGTAGTAACTTTTTCAACACATGATTCTTTAAGAGGACCACAAAGTTCAGTAATTTTATGTAAAAAAGAATTAGCTGATATCATTGATAAAACAGTTATCACTACAGGACATTTTTCTTTGAAAAAAAATATTTTAGCTAGTTTAGCTGTTATATTTAAAGAAGCAACTACAGAAAAATTCAAACAGTATACTAAACAAGTTGTATTAAATGCGAAAGCACTTCAAAAAGGATTAGAAGAAGAAGGTATTACAATTTTATGTAAAGGAACTGATACAAATTTAGTTTTAGTGAACCTTACTAAATTAGGTATTAGCTGTAAAAAAGCTCATAGTGCTTTACAAAGTGCAGGTTTTATTGTAAAACCAACCGTATTATCTACTTGTGATGAAAATCTTAATTTTGAAATCTTGAGATTATCTAGTTTGATTTTAACAACTAGAGGGCTTAAAGAAGTGCAGATGGAACACATTGGTAAAATGATGGCTAAAGTATTGAAAAATATTGATGATATGGCAATTATTGAAGAAGTAAGACAAGAAGCCGTAGATATTGCTATGGAATGTCCATTATTTTCTGATGAATGGTTAGCGTTTAAAGATGTATTAAATCCTCTTTATAGTGCAAAAGATATAAATATATCTCATGAATTAGCAGCTGAAAGAAAAATGGCTGTAATGAAAAAATTATTTAGTTTCATGAAAAAATAACATTGTTGATTTTAGAGGTATTTTATTATGAATCTAAAAATTTTAATTATAAGTATTTTAATTATTTTTGTATCTATAAGTAATAATTTATGTTTTGCTGATGAATGGGAAGACGCTTTGAATGAAGCAAGAACAGCAGGTCCAATTTATCCAATGGAAAATATAGTTTCTACAAAGGGTGTAGAAATAGATGTTAAAAATATTTATTTTGGACCATATTTTGATTATGCATATCCAAAAGAAGAAATATATGGAACAAAAATGAGAGCTGTTTGTATTACTGGATTTGGTATATTAATAAATAATAAATCAGATAAAGTAGTTACTATAAATTGGAATAAAAGTGTTATATGTGTTGATGGAATATCTTTGGGGATACCTTTTACGGATGGTATAAAATATATTGATGCTGGAAAAGAAAATATAATACCGAGTAGTATATTACCTCCAAATTCTATATTAGTAAGAAATTTATATATTCCACAAGTACATCTTAGACCAGGTGATTTTAGTTTTAAAACTCAATGGGTTATTGATGGTGCTATATTGTTAAAAAATAAATCTAGAAAATTTGATTTTTATATAGCCACAGAATATGAAGATGGAATAAATGAATATATTCATGTAGATATTCCACCTATTAGTGTACAGTAAATTTTAATATATGAAGAATAGATAATTTCTATGAAATGAAAGAAATCTATTCTTTTTTTTATATACTAGTTAAATAGTATTGTAAAAAATAAAAAAGATGATAGAATTAATATCTATGTCGGGGAATAAATTTAAGAAAGGGAGTTTTTTATGGAGAAGCTTTGGTCAAAGGATTATGTATTAAACATTGTAGGCAATTTGTTATTATTTGTAGTATTTTATTTATTGATGGTTTATACAACTAAATTGGCTATTACAGAATTTAATGTTTCCGTCAGTGAAGCGGGATTAGCCTCAGGGATTTTCATTGTGGGAGCATTGGTAGCACGTTTAGTTATTAGTAGATATATGGATTTCATTGGTAGAAAAAGAATGTTAATCATTGCAGTAGTAATTCATGCTATATGTACATTTGGTTATCATTTTATTGATGGTATGTTGTTTTTATGTACATTGCGTTTTGTACAGGGGATGACTTATGGTATGGCTTCTACTGTTATTGCTACTACAGTAGCATCTATTGTTCCAGAAAGTAGACGTGGTGAAGGTATTGGTTATTTCACTTTGAGCATTACTTTAGGCTCTGCAATTGGTCCGTTTTTAGGAATTAGTTTACCACAGATAAATCCTCTATATGCACTTGTTTTATGTGATGTTTTATCAATTAGTTTAATTGTTTTGGCTTTTATTTTGAATATAACAGAAATAAAAGTAGGTTTCCGTCAACGTGTAGAAGTTAAATCTTTTCGTTTAAGAACTTTCTTTGAACCTACAGCTATTCCAATTTCTATCGTAGCATTGTTAGGTGCGATTGGTTATTCTGCAGTAATGAGTTATATTGGTACATATAGTGAAACTATTGGTTTATTATTAGGTGGAAGTTTATTTTATATAGCATATTCTATTGCTTGTTTAATTTTTAGACCTATATCTGGTGTAATGATTGATAGATATGGTAATCATGTGGTAATGGTACCTATTTTATTCACTATGATTTTAGGATTTGTTGCTATTGCTTTAGCTCATTCTAATTTAGTATTATTGTTAGGTGCTGTTTTAGTAGGTATAGGATATGGTTCTATTCCTTCAGCAGGTCAAACTATTGCTGTACAAAAAGTTAAGTTAAATAAATTTAGTTTAGCAACTTCAACATTATATATAGCGTTGGATTTAGGAAATGGCATAGGACCATATATTTTAGGTATGGTTGTGCCTATATATGGCTTTAGAGCAGTTTATATGTGTTCAGCAATAGCGGCTTTATTAGCATTTTTATTTTATATAGGTATGATTATAAAATCTCGAAAAGAAAATGTGGTAATGTAAAATAAAAATAACATCTCTAATCTTCTTATTAAGAAATAGAGATGTTATTTTTATTTTAATTTTTTATTATGTGATTTAAGTTAGATAATAATGTTTTATAATCAGCAGTTGTGAAATCACTAACATCGATCGTTAATAAATCACCTAGTTGAAATTTATTATATCCTCTGTTCAGACATCTATTAATAAATTCATCATGAGATAATAATCCCTCAGCATGAGTTCTATCAATAGTTTTTTGCTTAGGGTCATATTTGTTTAAGATATGTCCTAAATGTCTAGAAGGATCTAAGTCCCTAGTTTTTTGTCGCTTAAATAAAATTTCTAAATCAGCAGTCATTCTGATCGTAATGATTTTATAATTATATTTTTTAGATAAATTTAATAGATAATTTTTTTGTTTATCACTAAAAGGATAATCACTAATGATATTTTTATCAGAAATCATTAATTTTTCAATAAAAGAATAGTAGTATTCCCAACTTAAATTGATCAATTTATTTTTTTCATCTAAGTTTTTAAAACCATATTTATCCCATAATTGTTCTTTTACTTCATCAGGTGAAAAAGTAACAAAATCAGGATATTCTTTTAGTATCATTTTACATAAATAGGATTTTCCTGTACCAGGATATCCCGCAATTAAAATTAAAAAATTTTTCATAATATCAAACCTTATTTAAATTACTATATAATTATTTTTTAAAAAATGTTTTAACTCTGTTAAATTAGGTAAATTTCCTCTACTACCTAATTTTTGAGTATTAATACTAGCAACTGCACTAGCAATTTGTGTTGTTTGGGTAAGAGAAAAATTATTTATTAAGCCATAAAGAAAAGCTCCATGATAACTATCACCACAACCTGTAGTATCTATAATATTTTTTTGTTTAAATGCTGGTTGATAAATTATATTATAATTATTATCCATAATATAGCTTCCTTTATCACCTAATGTAATACCAGCAATATAAGAACCTTTTTCGATAATAATTTTTAGTGCTTTAATAGTATCTATTTCATTTGTATATTTATTAGCAAAATCTTTAGCTAAAATACATATATCAGATTTTTGAGCTAATAGATCATTGAATTCATTATAGCGATTGGCCCCACCATCAAAAGATATTTTCACATTGTAATTTTTAGCTATAGTAATGGCATCAGATAAGATTTGTTTATGTCGACCATTTATATGTAAGATTTTACTATTTTTTATTACATCAATAAATGGAGATATATCAGATAGTTCTGTAGTTGTACTTGGTGTGAAATAAATGGCTCTATCACCAGTTGATTTTTTTACTAAAATTGTAGCAGAAGCAGATTGTTTATTTTTCTCAATTTGTATATAGGAGGTATCTACATCATATTTGAGATAATCTGAAAGAATAGATTTTCCAATAATATCATCGCTAATTTTATCAATCATAATAGTTTTAGAACCTAATTTAGAAGCTGTAGATAAAGCAGTACCTACAGGACCACCAGAAGAACAAATAAAATCTAAAGTAGGATGAACTTCTCTACCGTTAGGAAAATTTTCTATTATCATTAAAGTATCTAAAGGAGTAGCGCCAATACCAATAATATCGTATTTTGTATTTTGATTAAATTTCATAATATAACATTCCTTATATCTAGGGAATATGCCTATTGGATAAATTTCCAATAGGCATATTTAAATAAATTATTTATTTAAGAAAATACCAATTTTGTGTTTAACAATTTCATAAACAACTTCATTACAAGGTACAATATTATTTCTTAAAGATGCATTTTCTTTGGTAGTAGCAAATTTTTCCATTGCTTTTTTTGTCCATCCCACTAATAATTCAGTGCCTACATTGAATTTACGAACACCATAATTAGTACATTTATGAATATCTTCTTCTTTTACACCAGTACCACCATGAATAACAAGTGGAATATCTACTGTTTCATGAATTTCTTTTAATAAGTCAAAATTTATATCTGTTTTAGATTTATATTGACCGTGATTTGTACCAACAGCAACGGCTAAAGCATCAACATTTGTTGCTTCTACAAATTGTTTAGCAATTTTAGGATCTGTATATTTTACTTCATGAGCAGCTACAGCAATACCTTCTTCTGTACCACCTATTGTACCAAGTTCCGCTTCTACAGAAACTCCTCGTTTATGTGCAAATTCTACAACTTCTTGTGTACGTAGAATATTTTCTTTTAATGGTAATGCGGAACCATCAAACATTACAGAAGAGTAGCCATTTTCAATAGCTTCTTTGATATCAGTAAATTTAGCAGCATGATCTAAATGTAAAACAATATCTAAACCTTCATTATCAGCCATATATTTACAAACACTAGCTAATACACCATAACCAATGTAACGAGCTGTACCAACACTAGTTTGGATACTGATAGGTGAACCCATATCTTTAGCTGCACGGATCATATATGGGAGCATTTCTAAATTATGAGTATTGAATGAACCAACTGTAAAATTATATTTATCAGCTTTAGCTAGAACTTCTTTTAATGTAGTATACATAACAATTAACCCCTTTATATAAAAAGATATCAAATTAATAAGTAGTAGATTTTTTCATTGTTTCTTTATTTAATTTCATTAAATTATCTATTTTTTCTAGATAGAATTGAATTAAATTATCATCTTTAGCTAAGGATGCTTCTTTACGTTTTATATTATAAAGTTTTAATAAATCTGTAGAAGCTTTACCTAATGTAGGTTGTTTCTTTAGACTTTGTTCGTAGTAAGAGATAGCATCATCAATTTTATTGAGGTTTGTACAAACTTCACCTAATTTATTAAGTATTTCAATAATATTATTATCATTAGATGTAGATAACTGTTTTTTAAGTTGAATAAATTCTTTTTCTAAAGATTCAGTGTCAATAGTTTTTTTTATATTTTCGTTAGCTGAATTTTCATTGTTATTTGTACCAAATAGATTTTTAAGGAATGAAAACATTTAAATATCACCTCTTATTGACCAGCACCCATAAGTGGAATGATAATCCAAGCATATAAGAGCGCAGCTGCTATAGTATCAACATCAGTAGCAGTAGCATTTACAAATCCTAAAGAATCAAATATGCCAACTAATAAAGCAGGAAGAAGTGTAATGAAGAAGCCATGAACAATACCACCAATGATTGCTCCACGTTTACCACCAACAGCATTACCAAATATACCTGCAGTACCACCAGCAAAGAAGTTAGTTAACATACCAGGTAAAATCATAGCTAATCCAAAAACTGGTAATATGAACATAGCAATAATTGTACCAATTGTTGTTGTAATAAATCCTAAAATTACTGCATTTGGAGAATAAGGGAATAATACAGGGCAATCTAGAGCAGGAATTGCATTTGGAACTAATTTCATAGCAATACCACGGAATGCAGGAACAATTTCACCTAATATTAAACGAACACCAGATAAGAGTACATATACACCAACTACAAATTGAATTGCTTGTAGAAAGGCGAATACTAAATAATTTGTAGTACCAGATAAATCTTGACAAAATGCAGGACCAGCAAATAATGCTGTAATGATATAGAGCGGAACCATTACTACCATTACGGATAAATACGTATCTTGTAAAAATTCAAATTGTTTAGGTAGTTTTATTTCTTCAACAGAATCTTTAGAATTACCAACAAGTTTAGCAACACCAGCTTCTACAAGATAACCAATTGTACAGAAATGTCCTAAAGCAATATCATTACTACCAGTTATTTTTCTTATGATTGGTTGAGCTATAGCTGGCATAGCAACAGCAAAAATACCACCGATGATACCACCTATGATTACCAAGGTAAAACCTCTAAATCCAGCAAAATAACCAAAAGCTGTACACATAGTAGCCATCCATAAAAGAGCTTGACCAGTTAAAAATATATATTTCCATTTGGTAATACGTGCTAAAATAATATTTACAATAAATATAGCTAAGAATGTAAATGCAATTTGGCTTCCTAAACCGAGCTCATTCATAGCTTGACCATTAATAGCTTCGATTGAAGGAATAATACCACGTAAACCAAAACCTTCTGTAAAAATTTTTCCAAAATAAGTTAAACTGCCAACGATGATTGCAGAACCAGCTGATAGAACCATAAATCCAAGAAGGGTTTTAAATGCACCGCTCAAGCAATTTCCAAAAGATTTTTTTTGGAGAATTAATCCCAATAAGGCAATTAAAGCTAGAGTAATACCAGCTTGAGTAAGGATGTTATTGATTATAAAATTAATAATTTCCATAAAAAGAAGCCTCCTTTAGTTAGTTTATAAAGCACCTATTTCTTTAAGTACAGGAGTAAGTTTTTCTTTAATTTCATCTTTACTTACAATATTTTTTAAATAAATAAGTTTTGTTTCATTTGGATCAATATTAAATTTTTCAAATTGAGTCTTAAAATTAGAAGCTGTTAATATAATATCAGGTCGCATAGAAACAGCTGAAGAAATATCACAATGATCTAAATTTGCTTCTGCACCAATTTGAGCTAAAACAGTTTCAACAGTCATTTGACAAGCAAAACTACTACCAAGACCAGCACCACATACCATTAAAATTTTAGGTTTTTTCATAATAAAATCTCCTTTTTACATCTTTTTAATATATTAATTTAAAATTTAATAAATAAGCTTATAGATATATTTAAGAAATAATAGTTATTAAGCATTTTGTTCAAATTTATTTAATATAGAAATAAATTGTTCAATATTATCAATTTTTGATAGTTGTTCGATTTTCCAATTTTCGTTAATAACATTAACTAATGATCTCATAACATCAAGATGAGTTGTTGGATCTGGAGCAGCTAAGCAAAAAATTATTTTTACAGGATCATTTTCAGGATTACCAAAATTAATAGGATCCTTAGTCGTCATAATACTTAATCCCATGCTCTTTACACCATCTTCACTTCGAGCATGCGCGAGAGCCACTCCTTTAGCAATAACAATATATGGTCCATAATTTTTTACTGCATCAATCATAGCAGTAATATATTCAGGATAAATATATTTACTATCAAGAAGTGGTTTTGCAGCTACAGTTATAGCTTGTTGCCAATCAGAAACCGATTGATGTAATAAAATTTTATCTGGACTTACAATATCCGTTAACATTAAAAAACCTCCTAATCTATATTATTTAATAATTGCATTAGTGTTTCAAATTTTGGGTCTGTAACTAATTTATAGGAACCATATTTATCTATAAAAGCTTTATAGATACTTTTAAAAATATTTTCCCATAATTTGTATAAATGTTTAGGAATACTTAATAAAAATATTACTTGTACTTTTTCTTTATTCCAAATAATAGGATTTTTTAAGATACCTACAGAAATAGTAACTTCTGACATATGATTTTCTAAGGCATGAGGTATAGCAATCATACCACCAATTTCAGTAGAAGCCATATTTTCACGTTCAAATATTGATTGTTTAACTTGATTATCAATATAACCATGTTGAATCATAGCATCAGCTAGTTGTTCAATAGCATTATATGAAGATGTAGCTTCTAAAGAAGGGAAAAATAAATCTTCTTTAAAAAATAAACGATAATTAGTGAAATTATTTTCTTCATTTTTATTAAGTTGTTTTTCTACTGAAAGTAAATCATCTTCTGTCATAATAGGTTCTACTAAAATAAATTTTTTATTATCTAGTTTTGGAATAGGAACTGTAGAAAATATAAAATCAACACTGTTTATAATTTGCTCAGTTAATTCATAAAAACTCATAACACGAGTGATTTTTAAAATACCACCAAATCGTCTTTGTAGTTTACTTTTTAATAAAAGAGCAGTAGAAAGACCTGTAGCACATACAATAATAGCTGTTTTGCCCATTTCTTCGTTTAATTTATTACGTTCTAATGAGGCACCAAAATGGATGGCTAAAAAACCAATTTCGTTTTCATTTGTTTTAACATTTTCTTCTTGTTCGATTACTTCACTAGCAATTATCGCCATTTCAAAAGCTAATGGATAATTATTTTTTATAGATTCTAAGATACCATTGCGGATATTCATATTAAATTTTAATCTGTTAATTGCCGCAATTAGGTGAATAGTAAGACCAGAAATAAGTTCATTATCATCAGATAAATCAATATTTGTATTTAATTTGATTTTTTTTAATATATTAGATATTAATTGTTGACAATTATTTCTAGTTTTAGTTGATTCTATAAATTTTTGACTAGCTATAAAATGTTGGGTTAAATAATAGCTTTCGTTACTTATATCTACGCCTAGTTGTTGTTGAATGATAGATAATATTTCTTTTGCTGATGAAAAATAAGAAGATTGTTCTAATTTTTTTCGTTCATTTAAAGTATATTCAACAGTATTTTCTCTATTTGAACGACACATAATAATTATTATGTGAACTAAAAGATTTTTGAAAGCAATATCTGTTAGGCGTATGTTATGTTTTAAGATAACTTTCATTAAAATATGTTTAACAGAATTGATTTCTTCTTGAGAAAAGATATCTTTTACAAATTTATTATTGGTAAAATTAATTAAATCATCTCTATTAAATATATATTCAGAAATGCAGTAACGTATATTTGTTTCATTTCCATTTATTTTTATACCATTAAATCTGTCTGATATGAGTTCAAGATTAAAACGTGCTAAGCTTTTCTTTATATCTGTTAAATATTTTTTTAATGTAGACAAGCTAATAAATAATTCTTCGGCTAATTCTTCTTGATTAACTATTTTGTTGTGTAAAGAATTTAATAAAATTCTAGCAATTATAAAAGAAATTCTATCATTATAATCAAAAGGAACAATATTGTCACCTGTATAGTTAATATATGAATTTAATTTATATTTTTCAGTGAGAACCGAATATTTTTCTTGCTCATCAATAACTAATTTGTAACCATTGCCTGCTTCTGATAATATATGAGCACCATATTTTTGGATACTTGAGTTTAAGTCTTTAATATCTCTTCGTATAGTGCTACGACTAACTCCAATAAGATTAGCTAGATTTTCACCTGAAATAGCTTTTTTATGTTTATTTAGTATTTTTAAAATAGATAAGATACGTTTATTTTGTATTGGCATTAGATTTATTTCACCTCCTGTCAATTACTATACTTTTATTATATTTAGATAATTTTGAAATGTTAAGACATGTTATGAACACATGCTATGTTCATTTTTAACTTAAAAATAAAATCTCTCTTTTAATAGATATTATAAAGAGAGATTTTTAAGTTATTTTGTAGTTAATATTTTTTTATCGTTTAAATAGCATTGATTTAATTTTTCAAAGGCAACAGTTTTATCAATGATTGTTTTTATGAGTAAGTCAAGTTTACTATTTTCATTATAATCGGCAGGAGCAAAATATTTGATGCGATTTTCAGTAAATAATTTAATGACTTTATCCATATTAGATAGTTGAGGATTATATACGCAGATAGAATGACCACCATAGCTATTTACTAGTTTCATACAAGGAATATCTGTTTCACTATCGCCAATATAGACTATATTTCTAAAGGGCACACGAATTTTTTCTTCAGGTATAGAATCGTTTACCGCAGGGTCATTTATATCTAAAAAACCTTTTTCAATGCGAAAGAGAAATTGTGTTTTATTTGTATAATTGACGGCTTGAGCGGGCCATTTGGCTATGCCATTATCATCAAAATAAAATGAGCTTGCATAGATTTTTTCAAATTCACCAGCTTGAGCCATGACAGTACCTTCAATCATCTCTTTTAAGCCACTTGAGATAATATAATGTTCAATGATGATATTATGTTTTTTACCATAATCGCGAATGCGTTTGAACCATGATTTTACACCAGGAAAAAGTTCAACTTTGGCTCCATAATCAGCAAGTATTTTTTTATCTAAACGGAAATTTCCTTGAGATTTTTCTACCATTTTATACATATAAGCTAAATTTGTATCCATATCATTAGCTGTGGCTAAAGCATTTGATTCTTCCCAGAAATTATTTACATCATAGCCTATATCTTGAATAAAGCCTTGAGCTTGCATATCTTTAGGTGATAAAGTCTTATCAAAATCATAACAAATGGCAATAACAGGAAATTTTTCTTTATATTTACGTTTATACATGAAATCACCTCTAATCTTTATTTTATTATAATCATTTAGTATATACTATGGAAATTTTTTATAAGTTTTTAAAAATATGTTGGAAAAACAACATATGCTTAATATGATTTATTATATAATGATATATGAAATTTAGATGATTGTTAATTGAGTATAAATTTTTTGTTATTTAGGAGAGGCTATTTGATGAATATATTTGAAATTTTAAGAGAAGAACATGATAATATCAGTAAATTTGTAGATAAATTTGAAGCTATGGCAATAGATTTGATGGAAAAAAATGAAATATCTATTGAAGAATATACAAAAGCTATAGAATTTATCCGTGTATATGCAGATAAAACTCATCATCAAAAAGAAGAAGAACTTTTATTCAAAGCTATGCTTGAAACGAAAGATGAGATGGCAAATAATTTAGTAAATCATGGCATGATTGTAGAACATAATTTAGCTAGATTATATGTATGGGAATTGGAAAATGCGTTGAAAGCGTATCAAAAAGAGCCTACAGTAAAATTAAAATTGGCGATAGTTACAAATACAATGTCTTATGTTTATTTACTTCGTAGACATATAGATAAGGAAAATAGAGTGGCTTATCCTTATGGTGAACGTTTATTATCTAAAGAAGTAATAGAAAAATTAAATGAGCAAGCACAAAATTATATGAAATAATAAAAAAACCTATTATGATGATTTAAAATTTATTTAAATTATTATAGTAGGTTTTTTCATTTTTTTATTGACATGAAGTTAAGTTTAACAGTTAATATATAATGTAGATAGAAGATAAAGGAGCTAGATTATGAATAATATATTGTATTTAGAATGTTATGCTGGTATTAGTGGAGATATGTTTGTAGCTTCGTTATTAGATTTAGGCGTAGATAAAAATTATTTAATGGAAAATTTACAAACACTACCGCTAGATGGTTATAAAATAGAAATTAGCCGTGTAAAGAAAATGGCACTTGATGCTTGTGATTTTAATGTAATTTTGGATATAGATAATCATGACCATGACATGAATTACTTACATAGTGAACATCATGAGGCTCATCACCATAATCATAGTCATGAACATCATCATCACCATGAACATCGTGGTTTAAAAGAAATCGTAGAAATAATTAATAAATCACAAATAACAGATAGAGCAAAAGAAATTGCAATAAGAATTTTTAATATTATTGCTAATGCAGAAGCAAAGGCTCATGGTGTAAGTATTGATGAAGTTCATTTCCATGAAGTAGGCGCAGTGGATTCAATAGTGGATATAGTAGCTGCTGCTGTATGTATAGATAAATTAAATATAGATAGAGTTGTTTGTCCAAAGATATATGAAGGTCAAGGCTTTGTGCGTTGTCAACATGGTCAAATTCCTATTCCTGTGCCAGCTGTAGTAAATATTGCTATAGAACATGGTTTAAGATTACATTATACACAGACAAAAGGGGAATTAATTACTCCAACAGGGGCTGCTATTATTGCAGGTATTCAAACAGAAGATAAATTGCCAGAAGAATTTATTATAAAGAAAATTGGTATAGGTGCGGGTAAAAGAAAATATGATATACCAAATGTAGTTCGTGCTATGATGATTGAAGTTAAATAAAAAAATAAGAGACTTTATAAATGATAAAAAATTTATAGAGTCTCTTTTTATTTATGAATAAAAATTTTATAATTAGATAACAAAAAAGCCTTAGCTATTGCTAAGGCTCTGATTTCAAAGTGGTGCGTCCAGCAGGATTCGAACCTGCGACCGCACGCTTAGAAGGCGTGTGCTCTATCCAGCTGAGCTATGGGCGCGTTCCTTGAGAACATTTAATATTATATCTATATATTACGTGTTTGTCAACAACTTTTTTAAAATTTTTTTAAATTAATTTGTTAAGCTACGTACAGGTGCAGGAATACGACCACCACGAGCAATAAATGCATCAGAACTATATTCACTGCGAACTTTAATAATAGGGCAATGACCGAGTAAACCACCAAAGTTAACAGTATCGCCAACTTTTTTACCAGGAACAGGAATAACACGAACGGCAGTAGTTTTATTATTAATCATACCGATAGCAGCTTCATCTGCGATGATACCAGAGATTGTAGCAGCTGGAGTATCTCCTGCGATAGCGATCATATCAAGACCTACAGAGCAAACGCATGTCATAGCTTCTAATTTTTCAATAGAAAGACTTCCACAGCTTACAGCATCAATCATACCAGCGTCTTCACTTACTGGAATGAAAGCACCACTTAAACCACCAACGTGAGAGGAAGCCATTAAGCCACCTTTTTTAACAGCGTCATTTAATAAAGCAAGAGCTGCTGTTGTACCTGGAGCACCACAAGATTCAAGACCCATTTCTTCTAAGATATGAGCAACACTATCACCAACAGCAGGAGTTGGTGCTAAGGATAAATCGATGATACCAAATTGTACGCCAAGACGACGAGAAGCTTCTTTAGCTACTAATTGACCTACACGAGTGATTTTGAATGCAGTCTTTTTAATTGTTTCAGCAACTTGTGTAAAATCTGCACCTTTTAAATCTTCAAGAGCATGTTTTACAACACCAGGGCCACTTACGCCAACGCTTACTACTTTTTCAGCTTCACTAACACCATGGAAAGCACCAGCCATAAATGGATTATCTCCAGGAGCATTAGAGAAGATAACGAGTTTAGCACAACCAATAGCTTCACGGTCGCGAGTAAGTTCAGCAGTGCGTTTTATTACTTCACCCATTTCACGAACGCAGTCCATATTGATACCTGCTTTTGTAGAACCTAGATTTACAGAAGAGCAAACTAAATCTGTAGTAGCTAAAGCTTGTGGAATGGAATTGATGAGAATTCTATCACCATTTGTATAACCTTTTTCAACAAGAGCAGAAAAACCGCCGATGAAATCAATACCAATTTCTTTAGCAGCTCTATCCATTGCTTCAGCAACAGGAACATAAGTATCTGTCTTGCAGGCTTCAGCAGCAATAGCAATAGGAGTTACAGAAACACGTTTATTAATAATGGGAATACCATATTCACTAGAAATATCTTCACCGGTTTTTACTAAGAATTCACCAGATTTTGTGATTTTGTCATAAACATTATCACAAAATTGTTTTAAATTAGGGTGAGCACAATCACGAAGACTAAGTCCTAATGTAATCGTACGAACATCTAATTTATTTTCTGTTATCATACGATTAGTTTCTAAAATATCATTAATAGTAATCACAAAAGTTCCTCCTAAATTCTTTAGTTAATTAATAAAGAATATTTAAAATTAGCCGATTGTATGCATAGCATTGAAGATATCTTCATGTTGAGCTTTGATATCTACGTTGAGCTGAGCACCTTTTTCTTTGAGGAGTTTTTGTAAATCCTGTAATTTAATGTTTTTGTCAGTCATTTCAGCAATTAGAACCATATTGAAAAAGCCATTCATAATATTTTGGTTGATGCTGATAATATTTACTTTGTTTTCAGCAAGAACATTACTTACAGTGGCAATGATGCCTACACGGTCTTTTCCGATAACAGTTATAACGAGTTTCATTTATACTTCCCCTTATTAATTTTATAGAGTTACTAAATTATTGTAACAGTGTTATTATATCATTAATAGTAGTAGCTTGCATTAGTTTTTGCTAAAAATACATTGTACATATATAATAATATAGGTATTATTTTAGGATATTGTGTTTTTTAATGAAAATGATAAAAATTTGAGATAAGAGGAGTTTTTTATGAAAGTTTTATTGACAGCGATAAATGCAAAATATATACATTCATCATTAGCAATTCGCTATATATACAAAAATTGTCAAGATTTATCTTGTGATATAGAGATGCTAGAAGTATCTATAAATAATCATTTGATTGATATTGCTAATCAGATATTTGATGCTAGACCAGATATATTAGGAATTTCTTGTTATATCTGGAATATTGAGTTAGTGAAACAATTGTTGCCACTTGTGCATAGATTATTGCCAAATTGTAAGATTATCTGTGGTGGGCCAGAAGTTTCATATGCTACAAAAGAATTTATGCAGGATTTTCCTATGGTGGATTTTGTAGTGCGTGGCGAAGGTGAAAAAGTTTTTCATGATTTATTGCAGGCTTTATTAGATGAAAAAAATAATAATAATGAAGAAATAAAAATTGCTGGTATAGCAAAGAGAAATAGTGATGATACTATTGATGAGAATATTGCCGTTACTGTAAGTGATTTAGATGAAATAATTTTCCCTTATGATGATAACGATATTGAAAATTTAAAAGATAAGATAATTTATTATGAAAGTTCAAGAGGTTGTCCTTATTCTTGTAAATATTGCCTATCTTGTGCGACTAAAGGCGTAAGATATCGCTCTTTAGATAAAGTTTTTGCCGAACTAAGTTATTTTATAAAACATAATGTTCGTCAGGTAAAATTTGTAGATAGAACTTTTAATGCAGATAAAAAGCATTATTTACCAATTTTGGAATTTATTGCTAAACAAGATTGTAGGACTAATTTCCATTTTGAAATAGTAGCTCACCATATTGATGATGAAATCAAGGCTGTACTTAAGAAAATGCCAAAGGGTAGAGTACAGTTTGAAATAGGTATTCAATCTACGAATTTAAAAACTCTAGGTCAGATAAGTAGAGCAAATCCATGGGAAGAAATGACAAATAATATAAAATCTATCATGGCTTATGGAAATATTCATCTACATGTGGATTTAATCATTGGTCTTCCTTATGAAGATATTACTTCTTTTGCAAAATCTTTTAATGATGTATATTTATTGCAAGCTGATATGCTTCAAGTGGGCTTTTTGAAATTATTAAAAGGTGCAGCAATGAATGATTTAATACAAGAGCATGATTATGTATATATGCCACAAGCACCATATCAAGTAATCAGCAATAAATATATGGATTATGCCACTATGCGAAAATTACAGATTTTTGTAGATGTATTGGAATTATATTATAATGCTGGCCGTTTTAAATATACGATTATTAATTTAATCAAACAATATAATCAAGATGCTTATACATTTTTTGCTGACTTTGCTCAATATTGGCAAGCTAAAAAATTGCATTTAGCACCACATGCTCCTAAGAATTTATATGTATTTTTATATGATTTTATTGAGCAAAATTCTAAGATAAAAGATAAAGAATATATTTATAATGTATTAAAATTCGACGCTTTATTGACAGATAAAGGTAAGATAAAAATAGATATGTTGCCATGGAAAGAAGTAGATAAAAAAGTAACAGATGATTTCTATATGAGTGAAAAAGCATTAGCTTATATTAATAATTATCAATTTAAATCATGGCGCGATTTGAAGAAGAAATTTTCGATAGAAGTTTTTGCCTATGATATGAATGAAGCGAAATCATGTCAAATAAAAGCAAAAGAAAATGCAATGATTTTTGCCTATGAAGATGATGGAGTATTTTATCAAGAAATAAAACAAGGAGATATAAATTTATAATGATATATTATGCTTTTTCCGATTATTTAAAACAGCGTTATGGCGAGAAAGTTTATAAATTGCCTATAGGTTTACCGCTTACTTGCCCTAATCGTGATGGTTCATGTGGAAAATTTGGCTGTACTTTTTGCGGTAGTATCGGTGCAGGTTATGAAAATTTACCACCAGAATTATCCGTAACAGAGCAAATTCGCATGAATAAGGCTCATATAGTGCCTAAGTATAAGGCGAAAAAATTCATACCGTATTTTCAAAATTTCAGTAATACGTATATGCCACCAGAACAATTAGAAAAATATGTATTAGAAGCATGTGCTAGTGATGATATAGTGGCTATTTATATAGCGACAAGACCAGATTGCATAAATGATGTTTATTTAGAAATCTTAGCTAGAATTGCCAAAGAAAAAAATATTGATATTTGTGTAGAATTAGGTTTACAAACAATAAATTATAAGACTTTAGAAAAAATAAATCGCGGTCATGGTTTGGCAGAATATATTGATGCAGTATTGCGTATAAAGCGTTATGGTTTATTGTGTTGTACTCATGTAATTTTAGATTTACCATGGGACGATGATAAAGATATGATTGAAACTGCTAGAGTGATTTCTGCACTCGGCGTTGACCAGGTGAAATTACATGCACTTTATATCGTAAAAAATACAAAAATGGCTCAGCAATATGAAAATAAAGAATTTGAAATTATCTCTTGTGAGCATTATAAACAAAGAGTAATTGATTTCTTAGAACATTTATCCCAAAATATTGTTTTACAGCGATTAATTGGTAGAGCACCAGCTGAAAATACTTTATTTAGTAATTGGCAGACAGGTTGGTGGAAAATTCGCGATGAAATTGTAAAAGAAATGGAAGAAAAAAATCTTTATCAAGGTCGTTTGTGCAATTATTTAAATGGCAGTGCTGTACAAAAATTTTTAGTTAAAGAATGATGTAGGGATTTTGATTTTATGGAAATCATTTATAAAGATGAAAAAGATTTTACGAAAGAAAATATAATAGAATTGTTTTTATCTGTTGATTGGCAATTATCGGCTAGTAATCCTGATAAATTATATACAGCATTAATTAATTCACCAACGGTATTTACTGCATGGGAGAATAATAAATTAGTAGGCTTAGCTAGAGCTTTAGATGATGGCATACTTACAGCATATATTCATTATGTATTGGTAAATCATAAATATCAAGGTAAAGGTATTGCCAGCAATTTAGTAAAGATGATAAAAAATAAATATAAAGATTATCTTTATATTGAATTGATACCTGATGAAAAGAAAAATGTTAGTTTTTATCAAAAATTAGGTTTTAATATAGTAAAAGAAGGCACACCTATGCAATTGTGCAATCCTGAAACTATGAAAGTTAAATTATAAATAAAAAAGCTATAATAATTTAAGGAAAAATTTCCAGTTAAATTATTATAGCTAATATTTCAATTATCGCATTTATAATCTTGCCAATTAGGTAGAGCAGTATGATTATCTACAGCTGTTTTCATAGCTTGGTAATAAGCTAATTTTTTTTGAATATGCTTATAATCGTGTTGCATTTTTGCTAATTGTGCTAGAATATGATTTTTTTGATTGGTCAATAATTTTAAAATATCATCAATATGTGAAAGCTCTTGCTGTTCATATTGAAAAAATTCTTGTAGTTGAGCGATACTCATACCAGTATTTTTAAAACAGCAGATAGTTTTTAAACGATTGATATGTTTTTCTAAATAAATGCGTTTGCCTGATGAATTGCGAGGAATATCAGTTAAAATGCCCACTTCTTCATAATAGCGAAGTGTGGAAGCTGGAAGATTGAATTTGGCTGATACTTCACGAATTGAATATTGTTTATCCATAATAAAGCCCCTTTATCATAGTAATATCTTGACTTAAAGCGTACTTGAATTAGTATTATGATAATTATAAAAAAGATATTGACTAAAAGTAAAGGGGCGTTTTTCATGTATATAGCAGATAAAGACAGATATAATAAGTTAGAATATGCTAGATGTGGTAAAAGCGGTTTGAAATTGCCAAGAGTATCTTTAGGTCTTTGGCATAATTTTGGTGATAATAATGATTTTAAAACTATGCAAAAACTTTGTTTCACTGCTTTTGATAATGGCATAACTCATTTTGATTTAGCAAATAATTATGGCCCTCCTTATGGTAGTGCAGAAATAAATTTTGGTAGAATTTTAAAGCAAGATTTGAAAAAATATCGTGATGAATTATTAATCAGTACAAAAGCTGGTTATGATATGTGGGAAGGCCCTTATGGCAACTGGGGCAGTAGAAAATATTTGATTGCTAGTTTAGACCAAAGTTTAAAACGCATGGGTCTTGAGTATGTAGATATTTTTTATCATCATCGCATGGATAAAGACACTCCACTTGAAGAAACTATGGGAGCATTAAATCAAATAGTACAAAGTGGAAAAGCTTTATATGTAGGTTTATCAAATTATGATGGTGAAACTTTAGCAAAAGCTAGTGAGATTTTAACTCAAATGCATTGTCCATTTATCATCAATCAAAATCGTTATTCTATTTTCGATAGAACTATTGAGAATAATGGCTTGAAGGAAATGGCACATAAATTAAATAAAGGTATTATAGCTTTTAGCCCATTAGCACAAGGATTATTGACAGATAGATATTTGAAAGGTATTCCTGAAGATAGTCGCATAAAAACTGATGGAAGATTTTTGAAAGCTGAAATTTTGACAGAAAAAAAATTAACACAGATTGCTAATTTAAATGAAATAGCAAAACAGCGTGGTCAAACTTTAGCTCAGATGGCATTGGCTTGGATTTTAAAAGATAACATAGTTACAAGTGTTTTGATAGGTGCATCAAAGCCAGAACAGATTTTAATGAATTTGGAAGCAATGAACAATATAGTATTTTCTAGTGAAGAATTGAAACTTATAGATGATAATAGTTTATAAAATTTTCTATATGAGTATGGATTTACCACTGATAAATTATAGATATAAAAGGTATATTCATAGTTGAAAAATATTATAAAAAGTTGTATCATAAATATGTGTTATAGTTTAAAATGCCTATAAAAGGGTATATATATATAGAAGGGAGCTTATTTGAAAATATGAGCAAACATATGAAAACTATGGATGGTAATACTGCTGCGGCGTATATATCTTATGCATTTACAGATGTAGCAGCTATTTATCCAATTACTCCATCATCTCCAATGGCAGAAGTTGTAGATGAAATGGCAGCAAAAGGTAAGAAAAACCTTTTCGGTCAAAAAGTACGTGTTGTAGAAATGCAATCTGAAGCAGGTGCTGCTGGTACAGTACATGGTTCTCTCCAGGCTGGTGCATTAACTACTACTTATACTGCTTCTCAGGGTCTTTTATTAATGATTCCTAATATGTATAAGATTGCTGGTGAATTGCTCCCAGGTGTATTCCATGTAAGTGCTCGTGCTCTTGCAACATCTTCTCTTAATATTTTTGGTGACCAACGTGATGTTATGGCAGTTCGTCAAACTGGTTGCGCTATGCTTGCTGAAGCTAGTGTTCAAGAAGTTATGGACTTAAGTGCTATTGCTCACCTTGTAGCTATCAAAAGCCGTGTACCATTCGTAAACTTCTTTGATGGTTTCAGAACTTCTCATGAAATTCAAAAAATCGAAGTTTTAGATTATGAAGATTTAGGCAAAATGCTTGATTGGGAAGCTGTAAATAAATTCCGTCATAATGCTTTAAATCCAGATCATCCAGTAATTCGTGGTACTAGCCAAAACCCTGATATTTATTTCCAAGGTCAAGAATCCGCAAATCCTTATTATGAAGCTGTTCCACAGATGGTTGAAGATGCTATGGCTGAAATCAATAAATTAACAGGCCGTAATTATCAATTATTCAACTATTATGGTGATCCAAATGCTGATCGTGTAATCATTGCTATGGGCTCTTTATGTGATACAGCTATGGAAGTTGTTGATTACTTGAATGCAAAAGGCGAAAAAGTCGGTGTTGTATCCATTCACCTTTATAGACCATTCTCTGTAAAACATTTCTTAAATGCACTTCCAAAAACTGTTAAGAAAATTGCTGTTATGGACCGTACAAAAGAAGCTGGTTCTATCGGTGAACCTTTATATCTTGAAATTCAGTCCGCTCTTTATAATAGCGATTTACGTCCAACAATCGTTGGTGGTCGTTATGGTCTTGGTGGTAAAGATGTTACTCCAGATCAAATCTTTGCAGTTTATAATGAACTCAAAAAAGATGCTCCTAAAAATGGCTTTACTATTGGTATCAATGATGATGTTTCTTTCACTTCTTTACCAGAATATCATGAAGATATCGACCTTACACCAGAAGGAACAACTGCTTGCAAATTCTGGGGCTTAGGTTCTGATGGTACTGTAGGTGCAAATAAAAGTGCTGTTAAAATCATCGGCGATAAAACAGATATGTATGCACAGGCATATTTTGCATATGACTCCAAAAAATCTGGTGGGGTAACAATGTCTCACTTGCGTTTTGGTAAAAAACCAATTATGTCTCCATATCTCATCAATAAAGCAAACTTCATTTCTTGTTCTCAACAGTCTTATGTAGATAAATATGATTTACTTGCTGGTTTAAAACCAAATGGTACATTCTTATTAAATACACTTTGGACTGATGAAGAATTAACAGAAAAACTCCCTGCATATATGAAACGTTATATTGCAGAAAACAATATTAACTTCTATACTGTAAACGCTGTTAAAATTGCTCAAGAACTCGGTCTTGGCGGTCGCTTTAACATGGTTATGCAGTCTGCATTCTTTAAACTTGCAAATATCATTCCTATTGATGAAGCTGTTAAATATCTTAAAGATGCAGTTGTTACTTCTTATGGTAAAAAAGGTCAACATATCGTTGATATGAATAATGGCGCTATCGACAAAGGTATCGAAGCTCTTCATAAAGTAGAAGTTCCAGCTTCTTGGAAAGATGCTAAAGATGCTGATGATGCAAATGCTAATATTCCTGATTTCATTAAAAATATCCAAAATCCAATGAACCGTCAAGAAGGCGATAAACTTCCTGTAAGTGCTTTCAAAGGTATTGAAGATGGTACATTCCCAGTAGGTACTGCTGCTTATGAAAAACGCGGTATTGCTATTAATGTTCCAGAATGGGATATTGATAAATGTATCCAGTGTAACCAATGCTCCTTCGTATGTCCACATGCTGCAATTCGTCCAGTACTTATGACAGATGAAGAAGTAGCTAATGCTCCAGAAACAATGAAATCCAAACCAGCTCTTGGTGCTAAAGGCTTAAATTTTGCAATCACTATTTCTGCAAAAGATTGTGCAGGTTGCGGTAACTGTGCTGATATTTGTCCAGCTACAAAAGGTTCTGCTCTTGCTATGAAACCTATTGCAACTCAACTTGCAAAACAAGCTGAATTTGATTATGCTGTTGATGCTACAAAAGTTGCACCTAAGAAAAATCCTATGAAGAAAACTACTCTCAAAGGTAGTCAGTTCGAACAACCACTCTTAGAATTCTCCGGTGCTTGTGCTGGTTGTGGTGAAACTCCATATGTAAAACTCATCACTCAGCTCTTTGGTGATCGTATGATGGTAGCTAATGCTACAGGCTGTTCTTCTATTTGGGGCGGTTCTGCACCATCTATGCCATACACTAAAAACCATAAAGGACAAGGTCCTGCTTGGGCTAACTCCTTATTTGAAGATAACGCAGAATATGGTTTAGGTATGTTCCTTGGAACAAAAGCTGTTCGTGAAACATTATCTTCAAAAATCACTCAAGCTTTAGAAGAAGGTCTTGGTAGTGATGAACTCAAAGCTACATTTGCTGATTGGCAAGCTAACATCAATGAAGGTGAAGGTAGCCGTGAACGCGCTGAAAAATTGACTGAACTTCTTGAAACAGAAAAAGGCGATAATGCACTCTTAAATGAAATCTATGATAAAAAAGATTTCTTTGTAAAACGTTCCCAATGGATCATTGGTGGCGACGGTTGGGGTTATGATATCGGTTATGGCGGTCTTGACCATGTACTTGCTTCTGGTGAAGATGTTAACGTATTAATTCTCGATACAGAAGTTTACTCAAATACTGGTGGACAGTCCTCTAAAGCTACTCCAGCTGCTGCTATTGCTCAATTTGCTGCTACTGGTAAACGTACTAAGAAAAAAGATATCGGCATGATGGCAATGAGCTATGGCTATGTATATGTAGCACAGATTGCTATGGGTTACGATAAAAACCAAACTTTAAAAGCTATTGCTGAAGCAGAAGCTTATAAAGGACCATCTCTTATCATTGCATATGCTCCATGTATCAATCATGGTTTACGTGCAGGTATGGGCAAGAGCCAACTTGAAACTAAACGTGCTGTTGAAGCTGGTTACTGGGCTACTTATCGTTATAATCCTGAATTACGTGGCACAGATAAAAATCCATTCAGCTTAGACTCTAAAGAACCAACAGGAAACTTCCAAGAATTTATTCAAGGTGAAGTTCGTTATACATCCTTAAAACGTGCATTCCCTGAAATTGCAGATGAATTATTTGCAAAAACAGAAAAAGATGCAAAAGAACGTCTTGAAGGATATAAAAAATTAGCAGGTAAATAATTTTTCGTGCTGATAAAATAAAACTGACGCTATTTATTAGCGTCAGTTTTTTATTGCATGAATTAAGTTTTTTTTATATGATATAAAAGGATTAATTAAATAGTTAAGCATAGGCATATATTATATAAGAAAGGAATGAATGCTTTGAAAAAATTATTATTAGTAGCAATTTGTATTTTATCTATGCTATGCACAGCTTGTGGTTCAACTACAGATGAAAAAGAAGTAGCAGATAATACAAAAACAGAAACTTTAAAAATTGGATTAATGCCAGACATTGATTCCATACCATTTATTATTGCTCAAGAAAAAGGTTATTTTAAAGAAGAAGGTGTAGACGTAGAGCTACAGTATTTTAAAAGTGCTATGGATAGAGATAGTGCCCTTCAAAGTGTCAATTTAGATGGTGGCGTATCTGATATGCTAGCAGCAGGATTTGCTAAAGCTGGAGGATTTGATGTAAAAATAACTTCTTCTACTAATGGCAATTACTGTTTAATTGCAGGTACTGGCAATACTGCTAAATCTTTAGCAGAAATGAAAGGTCAGAATATATCCGTATCTAAAAATACTATTATTGAATTTGTTTTAGATGAAATGCTTGCACAAAACAATATGACTGAAGCAGATATCAATAAAACAGTAATTCCACAGATACCTACAAGATTAGAAATGTTACAAAATGGTAAATTAGATGGTGCAGTACTTCCTGAACCTATGGGCAGTATTGCTGTAAAAAATGGCAGTTATTTAGTAAATTCTTCTGAAGCTATGAAAATAAATCCAGGTGTAATGGTATTTACAAATGATAGCGTAGAAAATAAAAAAGAAGCTATAAAAGCTATGTATAGAGCTTATGATAAAGCTATAGAATATCTAAATTCTACACCTCAAGAAGAATATATGGATTTAGTTATTGAAACAGCAGGATTACCACCAGCAACTAAAGATGCTTTAATTATGCCAAAATATATGAAAGCTGCATTACCAGAAAAATCTGATTGGGATAAATCTATAAATTGGCTCAATAAAAAAGAATTAGTAACTGAAAAATATAATTATGAAGATATAGTAAGTGATATTTTAACGAAATGATTACCGTAGATAGACTTTATGTAAGATATGATGATACAAATATATTAGAAGATATTAATTTAAATTTGCCAACAGGGATAACTTATGCAGTGATTGGCCCTTCTGGTTGTGGGAAATCTACCTTATTGAATGTTTTGGCAGGACTACAAAAAAATTATCAGGGTTTAGTGCAAATAAATGGCGAAAATCCTTCCCCTAAAAAACAAACTATAGGTTTTATTCCTCAAAATTATGGATTATTGCCATGGCTTACTGTAAAAGAAAATATTTTATTAGGTTTAAAAATAAAAAAAGAAGCTAAACAAGGTTTACCTCAAAATTTAGTAGATAATTTAGGATTAAGTAATTTATTAAATCGTTATCCTAATAACTTAAGTGGTGGTCAACAACAACGCGTAAGTTTAGCTAGGGCTTTTGCTTTAAAAGCTGATTTATTACTAATGGATGAACCTTTTTCTGCTTTAGATGCTATTACAAGAGAAGAAATGCAAGATGTATTCATTGATTTATGGCAGAAGCAGAAAGTTTCTACTATATTAGTTACGCATTATGTAGAAGAAGCTTTATATTTAGGGCAAAAAATAATAGTGATGACTAGTGCACCTGGAGGTATTTATAAAATAATCGATAATCCTTTATTTAGTGATAAGAATTTTCGTGATAGAGAAATTTTTAGTTCACTAAGTAAAGAAATAAGAAATTATTTGAAGAAAGCAGGTAGTAAGAATGAAAGATAAATCATGGCATTTTTATTTACCTGCAATGATATTATTGCTTATTTTATGGTATGTTATATCTATAATCGTACATTTACCAATTATTCCTTCGCCTGTTTTGGTAATGGAAAGATTGGGCAATATTTTTACACAAACAATAGCTATTCATGCATTATATAGTCTTTGGCGAATTATAGCAGGCGTATTTTTAGCTATAATAATTGGTATACCGATAGCAGTGATGATGGGATATTATAAAAAATGCGATAAGATTTTAGCTCCTATTGTTTATCTGACATATCCTATTCCTAAGATTGCATTATTGCCTATCTTGATGCTTTTAGCTGGAATTGGAGAATTACCAAAAGTTATTATGATATTTTTGATTGTGATTTTTCAAGTGTTAGTTGCCATTCGCGATAGTATAAAAACTATACCAAAAGAAATGTTTTTTCCTTTATATAGTTTAGGTGCATCTTTTAGACAAATTTTCTTAAATATACTATGGCCAGCTGTATTACCAAATTTTATTACATCTTTACGTGTAGCAATGGGGACAGCTATATCAGTATTGTTTTTTACAGAGACATTTGGCACTAAATATGGTATGGGATATTTTATAATGGATTCGTGGCTTCGTGTAAATTATTTAGATATGTACGCAGGTATTGTAGTTTTAAGTTTAATAGGTCTATTTTTGTTTGGTTTTTTAGACTTGGTAGAAAATTATTTTTGTAAATGGAAGAAAAAAGTATAAGAAGATATGGTTCTAGTAGCGATATTAGAACCATATCTTTTTTTGTAATTAATTTTAATTTTTTATATAATTTTTTGAAAATTGTATATTGACTTTATATAGGGAGATGGGTATAATTAAACCATAACAAGATTGTAAATTTGTTGATGTAAACGTTTGTTTTTTGTATTTATGTTGAGATTTTTATTAAATTCCAGCTTGTTACATAAAAATTTTTTGAGAAATATATATTGACTTTAAGTGATGAGAATAATATAATGAAGCTGAGTTAAATGAAAATTTGTAAAAATAAAAACAAATATTTGTTCAAGAACTTTAAGATATATATATAATAAGTTCGTATTTTGACAAAATGTGTAAACGTTTTCCATTTTCAATTTTATGAAATTGAATTTTCTAAAAAATCATATGGTTTTATTTATTGATATAATATTGCATTTATAAATAAAAAATATGGTATTTTGAAATATTAACTCGTTATCAATTTCATATTGATAATAAAATAAATGAGTAGGTGATTTTAATGAAGGAAAACACAGTAATCACAGTTAGTAGACAGTATGGTTGCGGTGGTCGTGAATTAGCTGAAATTTTAGCTAAAAAGCTAAATGTAAAGTTATATGATAGACAGATTGTTCATATAGCAGCAGCTAAATTAGGTATCAATGATTTATCTGAACAGGATTTATTAGAATTAGAAAATACTGTTCATCCATTGACATTGACATTCATGCCATTCCATTCTTTCGGTACTCGCATGGGTGAATCCAGCAGAGGTATGTTCTTATCTGAAGCTAGTGTAGTAAGAAAACTTGCTAACGATGGAGCATGTGTTATCTTAGGTCGTTGTGCTGATTATGTATTAGAAGATATGCCAAATCATTTCTCCATTTTCGTTTGTGCAGACGATGAATATAGAGAAAAAAGAGGTAAAGAAGTTTACGAAGGTAAAACTTTAAAAGAATTGGACGCAGAAAACGAAAAAAGAGCTAGATATTACAATTATTACACAGGTAAAAAATGGGGCGAAGCTTCTAACTATGATTTAATTGTAAATACTAGCAATGCATCTTTAGACAAAATAGCAGATGCTATCATTGAATATATTAATAAAGTTCAAGAATAAAAGAACTAAAGAATATAGAAGGGTAACAGCATAGATGCTGTTATCTACATAAGTTTTGTTAATAATTTTTTTATTAAATATTTATAATTTTATTTAGGAGGACTTATAAATGTCAGGTAATAATGGTAATAAACTTATGCAACGCATATCATATGCTTGCGGTACTTTCGGACATGATATCTTCTATATGATGGTTAGCACATACTTTATCATGTTCATCACAAGTAATCTTTTCAACACAGAAGATCAAAGTCATAATGAATACATGATCGGTATCATCATGACAGTAATTCTTGTAATTCGTGTAGCAGAACTTTTCATTGACCCATTCATTGGTAACACTATCGATAAAACAAACACTAGATGGGGTAGATTTAAACCATGGGTTATCGTTGGTGGTTTCGTAGCAGCTTTAAGCTTAGCAATTTTATTCACTGACTTAGGTGGTTTAACAACATCTAATCCATTACTCTACTTAATTATTTTTGCTATTTTATACTTAGTAATGGATATCTTCTATTCAGCAAAAGACGTTGCTATTTGGTCCATGGTTCCAGCAATGTCCTTCGACTCTAAAGAACGTGAAATTACAGCAACATTTGCTCGTATTGGTTCCGTATTTGGTGCTCAGCTTGTAACAGTAATGGTTATTCCTATCGTATTATTCTTCTCTAAAGACGCTAACGGCGGTGTTGGTGATGCTAATGGTTGGTTAGCTTTCGCTTTAATCGGTGGCGGTGTATCCTTATTAGGTGCTGTTATCCTTGGTCTTGGTACAAAAGAACAAGCTTCCGCTCTTCGTGAAAACAAAAAAGAAACAACTTTCAAAGAAGTATTCTCTATCTTAGGTAAAAATGACCAGTTAATGTGGATCGCTATTACATTCCTTATCTTCTGCTTCGGTCAGGACTTAGTAAACTCCTTCCAGATGTACTATTTCGCTTACATTTTAGGTGATTCCACTTATTTATCCTTCTTAGGTATTATCAACGTTATCATTGGTTTATTAGCAGTTGCTTTATTCCCTGTATTAACAACTAAATTCAAAAGAAGAAACTTATTCTTCTATTCTATCGTAATCATGATCGTTGCATTGATCATCTATGCTTTCGCTGGTACAAACTCTGTATTAGTATTAATCGCAGCTGGTTTATTCAACTTACCACAGCCACTTGTATTCTTAGTAGTATTAATGACAATCACAGATACTGTTGAATATGGTCAGTTAAAAATTGGTCACCGTGATGAATCCCTTATCCTTTCCATCAGACCATTAGTTAATAAATTATCCGGTGCTGTAACAAGTGCTATCGTTGGTTTCACAGCTGTTTGGGTTGGTATGTCTGGTAAAGCTACAGCTGATAGCATTACTGATAGCAACAAAATGATGTTCGAATTAATCATGTTTGCTGTGCCAATCGTATTCATGCTCATCGCAACATTACTTTACAAAACAAAAGTTACTCTTACTGAAGAAAAACATGCTGAAATCGTTAAAGAACTTGAACGTACTTGGAAAGATATCAGTAAATAATATATAAATATGAAGATAAAAGAACTGTACTAAAATTTAGTACAGTTCTTTTTTTATAATTTTACATAATATACAACATTTAAACAAATTTTAGCAACATAAAACATTGCTATTGGTAACAATATAAAATATAATAATAACAAAGCTTTTAGATAGAAATGTACATTTCAGGTTAATTGTAAACGTTTTCAAAATAAAAATTTTCAAAAAAATCATATACTTTTATTTATTATTATATATTTGATAAGTTGAGCATTTTCTTATTTATTATATTTTAATATTAAAGAGAGGGATTTAATATGAACTCAAATACAGTAATTACAATAAGTAGACAGTATGGTTGCGGTGGTCGTGAATTAGCTGAAATTTTAGCTAAAAAATTAAATGTAAAATTGTACGATAGACAAATTGTGCATATCGCAGCAGCTAAATTAGGTATTAATGATTTATCTGAACAAGATTTATTAGATTTAGAAAATACTGTTCATCCATTGACATTGACATTCATGCCATTCCATTCTTTTGGTAATCGCATGGGTGAGTCTAGTAGAGGCATGTTCTTATCTGAAGCTAGTGTAGTAAGAAAACTTGCTAATGATGGACCATGTGTTATCTTAGGTCGTTGCGCTGATTATGTATTAGAAGATATGCCAAATCATTTCTCTATCTTTGTTTGTGCAAATGATGAATATAGAGAAAAAAGAGGTAAAGAAGTTTACGAAGGTAAAACTTTAAAAGAATTGGACGCAGAAAACGAAAAAAGAGCTAGATATTACAATTATTACACAGGTAAAAAATGGGGCGAAGCTTCTAACTATGATTTAATTGTAAATACTAGCAATGC
>ONZU01000484.1_pt1 | contig 37588 bp, 32 predicted proteins | sample 1671161 | NCBI WGS metagenome assembly ONZU01 (sample SAMN06348128, study PRJEB24527) | human gut metagenome | biome: human gut; feature: ankylosing spondylitis patient; material: feces | host: Homo sapiens | place: China | collected 2015-10
TGCAGCGGTTCTTCGCGGCCCATTCGACGGCCGCGTGCCAGCGGGGAGCCAGTCCGCCCACGGGCAGGCCGCAGACGTAGGGCGTGCCGAAGCAGCGCTCGAAGCACTGCGCGAGCGGAAGCCCGGACGAGCTCACGACGACGTTGACGCGCGCGGCCGCGGTGTTGGCGAGGGATTCGAGCTTGTCACCCATCGCCCAGCAGGCGTTGATCGTGTAACCTGCGCGTGCGGCGGCGGCCCTGAGGGACTCGAGCATGCCGCCCGTCGAGAAGTCGAGAGGCGTCGCACCCAGAAGGTTGATGCCGAAGGACCCCGCGCGGGCGCCGTTGGGAACGACGAAGCGGCGCGAGAGTTCGATCCAGGCCTGTGCGCAGCCCACGCTGTAGGCGCGCATGGAGTTGGTCTGGACGGCGAAGGACGGAATGCGGGTGCGGCTTTCGACGAGGCGGGCGATCCCCTTGAGGTCGACGCCAGTCATCATGGGAATGGGCGTGCCGGCGATGGCGACGAAGGCGGGCGTGAGCTTGCGGGCTGCGTCGACGATGTCGTCGATGATGCGGCTGTCGTTGCCGAGCACGGCGTCCATCTCGGTGAGCGCCGAGATGAAGACGGCCGAGGGCATCGTGTTCCAGCGGGGCTCGTCGTGCGTGGTGTAGGTCGAGTTGCAGCCCGAGGCGTCGTGGATGACGGTCATGCCGCCGAGTTCATAGAGGGCGCTTGCGACGCCCGAGCAGTCGGCCGTGTAGGTCGACATGGAGCTTTGCGTGTAGTCTAACAACATCCGTTGCACCCGTATCCCTTGACGCTGATGATGCGGTCGACGTCGACGGGCTCGCGTGCCGCAGCCGCAAGCGCGAGCGCGAGGCTTCTCACGCCGCCGTGACCCCACCAGGGGCCGCCCTCGATCATGTTGAGCATGTGGGTCGCCCCGGTGAAGAAGGCGGCCTTCTGGCCGATGGCCACGATGTCGTCGCGCTTTTCGGCGGGCGTCGCGAAGCGCATCTCGGGCACCGTCGTCGGATGCACGAGAATGCCGGGCGCCTTCTTGCGAAGAATCTCGAAGTCGGTCTTGTCCGCAGGCAGGAAGCTGTCGCAGTAGAGGTCCGTGACGCGGATGCCCGACTCGACGAGGCGGCGTGCGAGCGCCACGGGGCGCGTCGTCGCCGTCTGGCAGATCGCCACGGGACGGCCCGCGAGCGCGTCGGCCGCCTGCGCGAGCGCGGTCCTGGCAGCGGACTTCTCGGCCGTGGTGTCCCAGAGCGGAATGCCCGTGAGTTCGGCGAGCGTTCCGAGCGAGTCGTCGATGCGCTGCTCGTTGTAGTCGAGCAGCAGCTGAAGGTGGCGCATGCCGTGGCGCTCGGCGAGGAACCTGCCCGCCTGAAGGGCCGCGGGATTGACCGTCACGACCCAGCGCGCATGCGCCATGCGGCGGTATTCCTCGTAGGTCGTCATGCCCGGGAGCTCGAAGAACGGGACGCCCGCCGCGTGTGCGGCGCGCGCGAAGTCGCTCTCGGGGCCGAAGGCCTCGAGGGAGCCCGCCACAAGCAGGCCGCCCTTGGGAAGGTCGGCGGGCCTGAGGCCGTGGTAGAGCTGCCTGCGCATCTTGTTGTCGGGCGGCATCTCGCTCTTGCGGAGCGTGGGCGTCATGTAGCAGTCGGTGAAGACGACGTCGGGGAAGGCCTCGGAGAGCTTCCTGTAGGCCCAGCCGAGGTCGGCGCCCGAGAAGTGGTGCAGGCAGCTCGAGTAGACGAGGACTGCGGGCGGAAGCTTCGGGAGACGCTCGAGGATGTGCGTGACGCCCTCGATGATCGTGTCCTCAAGCTGGCCGTCGCGCAGGTGCTCCTCGGTCACGGTGATCGTGGAGAAGCGGCGCTGCAGGCCGAGTTCGGCTGCGCTGAGCACGACGCCCCTGAGGCAGCCCTGAGCGCAGACGAAGATCTCGTGGCATTCGGGCACGAGCATGCCCACGTGCACGATGGTCCAGGGACCGCGCGTGGGCGGCGAGTATTCGAGGCCCTGCCTGAAGGGCACGGGCCAGTGCGCCTCGGAGAGCTTCGCCGTGGGTGCGGGAAGCACGCGTTCGGGCGTGTGTGCGAAGAGTCGGAGCATGGGCGGGCCTCAGAACGTGAAGCCGCCGCGGGCGGGCTCGGGCCTGGTGGCGGCGCAAGCCTCGACGAGATGGCGGGCAAGCTCGCGATAGCGGTCGGCCATGCCGGACGACGGCGCGTGTTCAAGGACGGTGAGTCCGAGAGCGTCCGCCTCCTGCACTTCGGCCGAGCGGGGCAGGCGACCCACGATCGTCGTGTTGAGGTCGCAGGCGAGCTCCTCGACCTTCTCGGCCTCGCGGGGCACGTCGCGGGCGTTGAGGATGATGCCGCCGAGGCGGGCGTAGCCTCGCTCGGCGAAGGTCTCGACGGCCGTGGCGATGTTGGCGGCCGCATGAATGGCCATGTTCTCGCCCGAGGTGATGATGAAGACATTCCTGGCCCAGCCGTCGCGGATGGGCATCGCGAAGCCGCCGCAGACGACGTCGCCGAGCACGTCGAAGATCACGACGTCGGGACGAAGGATGTTGAAGGCGTCCTGGGCCCGGAGGGCCTCGAAGGCGGCGATGATGCCGCGGCCCGCGCAGCCCACGCCTGGACGGGGACCGCCCGCCTCGACGCAGAGGACGCCGCCCTTGCCCTCAACCACCATGTCATCGAGCCTGAGCTCGGACTTGTGCTTCGTGCGCAGGAGCGAGAGCACGGTCTCGATCTTCGCGCCGCCGCGCAGGAGCGCGGTCGAGTCGGCCTTCGGGTCGCAGCCGACGAGCATCACCCTGCGGCCGTCCTGCGCAAGCGCGAGCGCCACGTTCGCAGCCGTGGTGGACTTGCCGATGCCGCCCTTGCCGTAGATCGCAAGGCAGGTCATCGGGTGCCGGGAAAGGGGCTTGCGGTCGTAGTCGAAGAAAACCGTGTCAAGCGTCGGTGAGTCGAGCGTGGGCATGTGGATGGTCGTCCCGGTGGAGTGTTGGTTCGTGTTTTGCGCCTGCTTCGCGGCGCATCGGGCCGGCAGCCGGCTGTCTGTTCGCAGCCTGCTGTCTGAATGGGAAGGCTATTCGAGGACGTGGCGGCCGTGGGCGTCCTTCTTCATGATGCGTTCCTGCTCGCGCTTCCAGTCCTTCTTGCTCTGGTCGGCGCGCTTTTCATATTCGCGCATGCCTCGTGCGAGCGCGACCGTCACCTTGACGCGGCCGCGGGTGAAGTGCAGGTCGAGCGGCACGAGCGTGTAGCCCGCGCGCTCCGTCTTGCCGATGAGCTTCATGATCTCGCGGCGGTGCATGAGGAGCTTTCGCGTGCGGTTCGACTCAAGCGTTACGTGCGTGCAGGCCTGGTCCGCAGGCGTCATGTGGGCGTTGCAGAGGAAGAGCTCGCCGTCGCGCACGTAGATGTGCGCGAGGTTGATCTGGGCGCGGGAGGCGCGAACGCTCTTGACTTCCCAGCCCTGGAGCACGATGCCGGCCTCGAACTTTTCTTCGATCGCATAGTCGTGGCGGGCGCGCTTGTTCTGAATGAGTGCCATGATGTTTCTCTTGTTCTCTTGTATTGCGTTCTTTTGATTCTTGTCGTCCTGCTTCCGTACGGTCGGCGTCCGTTTCGTGCAAACTGCACGGCAATCTTATATTCTAAGGCTTTTTACGCGGCTCCGAAGTCCTTCGGACACGGCCGCGGACGGCTTTTCTAAAGGGGCGATCATGCGTGTGGAAGTGTTGTTCGTGAATGAGGCGGGCGTGACGGCCGGAACCGTCGAGGCGCCCGATGGCGCCGCGGCCTCCGAGGTTCTCGGACTGGCGGGCGCATCAATGCCTGCGGGGGCGGGGCTCGCCGTCTTCGGTCGCCGCATCGAGCCTTCGACGAAGCTTCACGAGGGCGATCGGCTCGAGGTCGCGGGCGCGCTCGTCTGTGATCCCAAGAAGGTTCGCCGCGCACGCGCCGAAAGCCAGGGCGACGTGCGCGTCGTCACCTGCGGCCGCCACGGCGGGCGCAGGCGCCTCGCCAAGACTGCGCAGTAGTCTGCAGCCGGCTTGTGTGCGGCACGGAAAATGCAGAAAGGGGGGCTTGGCGGACAACCTCAGGGCAAACCCTTTGTTACAATGGTAAATTGCTGCAAACAATTCCGGACGCATCCCCACTCAGTCCGGACGCGGAACGGCCGCTCCCCCGACCGTCCGTGCAGGGGTGCGGATTCCGCCGCCCCTGAAGCTGCGCCTCCTGAAACAAAAAGACCGAGAAGGAAAACCACAAAACATGAACTGGCTCAATGACATCATCGGCGTGATCAACAATTATCTTTGGTCCTACGTCCTCATCGTGATGCTGATCGGCATCGGCCTCTGGTTCACGGTCCGCACGCGCTTCGTGCAGATCCGCTGCATTCCCGAAATGTTCCGCCTGATGACCGAGGGCGCGGGCGCCAAGCCGCGCGAGGGCCACATCTCGACCTTCCAGGCCTTCTGCGTCTCCACCGCCTCCCGCGTGGGCGTGGGCAACATCGCCGGCATCGCCATCGCGGTCGCCACGGGCGGCCCCGGCGCCGTCTTCTGGATGTGGGTGATCGCCACGATCGGCGCCGCGTCGGGCTTCGTCGAGTCCACGCTCGCCCAGATCTACAAGGCCCCGCGCAAGGGCGGCGGCTTCGTGGGCGGTCCCGCCTACTACATCGGCAACGTGATCGGCTCCTCCTTCTTCGCGAGCGTCTTCGCGGTGCTCCTCGCCGTTACCTACGGCCTCATCTTCAACTCCGTCCAGGCCAACACCATCAGCCTCTCGATGCAGACCTCGTTCGGCTTCGATACGCAGATGACGGGCCTTGCGATCGCGGGCGTCACGGCCCTCGTGATCTTCGGCGGCCTCACCCGCATCGCCAAGGTCGTGGGCGTGATGGTTCCCGTCATGGCCGGCGCCTACATCCTTGTCGCGCTCGCCGTCACGGCGCTCAACATCGCGATGGTGCCCGAAGTGCTCGTCACGATCGTGCGCTGCGCCTTCGACTTCGACGCCGTCCTCGGCGCGGGCTTCGGCATGGCCCTCATGACCGGCATCAAACGCGGCCTCTTCTCGAACGAGGCCGGCATGGGTGCGGTCCCCAATGCCGCCGCTACGGCCGACGCCACCCACCCCGCCAAGCAGGGCCTCGTGCAGGCGCTCGGCGTCTACTTCGACACGCTCGTCGTGTGCACGGCCTCCGCCATGCTCGTGCTGCTCACCCCGGGCTGGGCCGACTCCGGCAAGACCGGCATCGAGCTCATCCAGCAGACGCTCACGGGCCAGCTCGGCACCTGGACGAACGCCTTCATGAGCGTCACGGTCCTCTTCTTCGCCTTCAGCTCGATCATCGGCAACTACTTCTACGGCGAAATCAACATGGACTTCATCAGCCGTCATCCGGCCGCGCTCTGGATCTACCGCGCCTTCGTCGTGATGATGGTCTACCTCGGCTCCGTCGCCTCGCTCGGCCTCGTCTGGAACCTCGCCGACCTCTTCATGGCCCTCATGGCCATCGTCAATCTGGTCGCCATCGCGATCCTCGGCAAGTACGCCTTCATCGCGCTCGACGACTACGTCAGCCAGAAGAAGTGCGGCATCCTCAACCCGGAATTCGATCCGAGCGTCATGCCGAACCACCGCGGCATCCTCTGCTGGCCGCGCCACAAGGAGGAGGAGATCGAACAGTGCTGATGACGGCCTGATCGATCCTCTTGCGACACTCTGAAAACGCCCGTCACGCGCCGAGATGCGCTGACGGGCTTTTTTCATGTCCGAAGAGGGCGGGGAGGGGATGGAGGGGGACGGTGGTGAGCATCACCTTGGTATTACCTCTTGAGAGGTATTTTAACGCGGAAGGCTGTGGGACAGGGTATCCGGCGGTCATTGGGAATAACCCTCCACCATCACCTCGGGAGGGTTTAAGAAAGGCTTAAGCAAATTTAAAATTTTGAAAAAGACGAGGACCTCGCCAGACCCCGCGCGACGGCCTTGTCACAGGAGAACAACATGCAAAAACAGCTTACCCCCGTTGCCGCCGCGCTTGCGCTTCTCGGTCTTCTCGCGGGTGCTCCCGCCCAGGCCGCCGACAATCAGTGCGCAGCCTGCCACGCCAATGTCGCCAAGGATCATGCGGGCGCCGCCCACAAGGATCTCGCCTGCACGACGTGCCACACCGGCACCGAAGCACATCTCAAGGACATGAAGAAGCGTCCGGCCGTCAACATGGACCCGGCCCAGTGCGGCGCCTGCCACCAGCAGCAGTACAAGTCCGCCTTCATGACGTCCGACCGTCCCGCCCGCCAGTCCAAGAAGGCGGCCGGCGGTCCTGCGCCCGATCCGTTCTTTGACCGCGCGCTCGGCGGTCACGGCTTCACGAAGGAGCACGACCTTCCGCGCGCCCACACGTTCATGGCGATCGACCAGTTCATCGTCGACCGTGCGTTCGGCGGCCGCTTCGAGCCCAAGGACGGCTGGCTCTACACGACGCTTGAGGGAGGCAAGTCCTACAAGGCCTGGGACGTCCTCAAGGACAACTATCCCGACAACAACGAGCAGAAGGCCCACAAGCCGGGCACGGCCGCTGCCGCCAACGGCGTGTGCTGGTCCTGCAAGTCGACCGACTTGATGCTCGACTGGGCCTACATGGGCGACAAGGCCGAGGGCGCGAAGTTCCACCGCGGCTCCAACCCCGTTGACGTCGTTCGCAACGTCCAGCACGGCATGAACTGCAACTTCTGCCACGACCCGCACAGCGCCAAGCCGCGCATCATGCGCGACGCCCTGATCGACGCGATGACGCGCGAAGGCAAGATGAACGTCTACAAGGACTTCGCCGCCCGCCAGGCCAAGCTTGAGGTCAAGGACGTCGGCGTCCGCGGCTTCGACCGCAAGGTCGCCATGCTCGACCGCGCCGACTCCCGCCTGATGTGCGCCCAGTGCCACGTCGAATACGTCTGCAACCCCGGCATGAACGTCAAGACGGGCGAGAAGGTCGGCTTCGACAGCCGTCTCACGAACCTCTTCCCATGGGTCAACGCCGACCAGATCGAGGCCTACTACGATGAAGTCGGCTTCCGCGACTTCAAGCACAACCTCACCGGCGCGACGCTCGTCAAGATGCAGCATCCCGACGCCGAAACGTACTTCGGCTCGAAGCACGACAAGGCCGGCGCCGACTGCGCTTCCTGCCACATGCCCAAGGTGAAGGACGAAAACGGCAAGACCTACACGTTGCACTGGGCCACCTCGCCCAAGCACTACGTGAAGGAGACCTGCCTCTCCTGCCACAAGGACAAGAACGAGAAGCAGATGGTCGCCGCGATCGACGCGATGAAGGGCCACTTCGACGGCAAGGTCCGCGAAGCCGAATCCCGCATGAACGACATGTTCAACGCGTTTGAGCTCGCCAAGACCGTCGGCGTGTCCGAAGAGGTCCTCGCCAAGGCCCGCAAGCTCCACGAATCCGCTCACATCAACTGGGAATACTGGACTGCCGCCAACGGTGCGTACTTCCACAACCACGACATGGCCGTGCGCAGCCTCGCCAAGTCTGCCAAGGCAGCCTCCGACGCCACCGCGCTGCTGAGGAAGGCCATTGACGAAAAGGCCGCTGCCAAGAAGTAATCCGCCTCGGGCTCCCTTCGGGGCCCGGCGATGAGCCGACGAAACGGGCGTCTCCTCGCGGAGCCGCCCGTTTCATATATAGTGATGGGACAAACACGACCTGCGCTCCGAGCGCAGGCAGACGAACAACGCCTCCGGAACGAACGCACATGCCCGACGATATCCTTCTCTACCTCATTCTCCTTCTGATGCTCGTCCTGGCCGTCGGAGCGCTCGTGCCGTCGCTCCTTCGCGTGGGCAGGGAGGAGGCGAGCGTCGAGAGCGAGGACAAGGCCTACGGCTCGGCCGTGACCGAGGCGCTGAGGCGACAGCGCGCCCAGCTCGACGAGGACCTGAAGTCGGGCGCCGTGAGTGCGGAGCAGTACGAGATTCTCGCCGACGATCTTCGCCGCCGCACGCTCGAGGAACACGACGCGGTCTTCCACGATCCCAACGACGGCGCAGGCCGCCGTGCGGGCAGCTTCTCGGGCCCCGTCGTGACGGCCGCCGTGGTGGCGGGCGTTACTGCGGTTTCGGTCGGCCTCTATGCCGTGAACGGCGCGCCCGAGCTCATCGGGCTTGAGAAGGCCCAGGCGGTCTACGACGGACGCGCCGACACGCCCTCGATCGAGCGCTACCTCGAGTCGAGCCCGAAGGACGGCCGCGCCTGGGTGCTGCTTGCGCGCCGTCATGTCGACGAGGAGAACTTCCCGAAGGCGGCCGAGGCCTACCGCAGGGGACGCGCCGCGAACGCCAAGGTGAAGGCCGATCCGGCCGTGATGCTCGAACTCGCCGCCACGCTTCTCACGATCGGCGGTCCCGACAGCATGCGCGAGGCCCAGCCTCTGGCGCAGGGCGCCGTCGACGGACGTCCCGGCGACATGAAGGCCGTCGAGATCCTGGCCGTTGCGGCCTCCGCCAACGAGGACTGGCGGACGGCAGCCGAAAGCCTCTCGCTTCTCATGAGCACCATGAATCCCGACACGCCCGAGTACGTCCAGTACGAGATGACGCTCAAGCGCCTGCGCGAGCTCGCGGCCTCGCAAAAGACGCCGCTTCCTTCGACCTCCCGCTGAGCTTCATCTGAATTCCGACTCAAGTCCGACTGAGCGCGGGCGGTTGGACGAGGGTAGAATTTTCTGGTTGGAGCCCGTTCTCCGGCACTGAAGAATCTCAAACAGCCCTCGTAACCGACAAGAAGGAATAATTCAATGAACATCCGCAAGGCCTTTCTGCTCAAGGCCGTTCCCGCCGCCTGCGCGCTCTGCGCGGCAGGAACGATTTTCGCCGCCGACCGCGCCGATCTGATGGGCTACGTGCCCGGCGCCGAGGTCATGAAGGTCGACGTGACCGACGGCCGCATCGACACGATCTCGGGCATCATCTACAGTCAGATCAAGTCCCAGCGCTCGATCCGTCAGCTGCGCATGACGGTGATGACGCCGCGCACGAAGGCGAGGAAGCCCGCCGTGGTCTACTTCCCCGGCGGAGGCTTCACCTCCGCCGACCACGAGAAGTTCATCGAGATGCGCCATGCGCTCGCCCGCGCGGGTTTCGTCGTGGCCGCAGCCGAATACCGCACCGTGCCCGTCAAGTTCCCGGCGCTCGTCGAGGACGGCAAGGCCGCCGTGCGCTACCTGCGCGCGCATGCCGACGAGTACGGGATCGATCCCGAGCGCATCGGCGTCATCGGTGACTCCGCGGGCGGCTACCTCGTGCAGATGCTCGGCGCCACGAACGGCGAGAAGGCGTTCGACAAGGGCGACTTCACGAACGTCTCCTCCGACGTGCAGGCCGTCTGCACGATCTACGGCATCTCGGACCTGACCTCCATCGGCGAGGGACTCGATCCGGCTCAGGCCACGGTCCACGCCTCGCCCGCCGTGACCGAGGCCCTCCTCGTGCACGGTCCCGCCTTCGGCAAGTCTCCAGGCGCGAGCATTCTCTCAGACCGCGAGAAGGCCATGAACGCAAGCTCGCTCGGCCACATCGACGGCAGCGAGCCGCCGTTTCTCATCATGCACGGCTCGGGCGACCGCCTCGTGAGCCCGATGCAGAGCGCACATCTCGCTCAGGCTCTCAGGAAGGCCGGTACCGACGTCGAATACGTCCTCGTCGAGGGCGCGGGCCACGGCGACCTGCCCTGGTTCCAGAAGCCCGTCATTGAGCGCGTCGTGAAATTCTTCGAAAAGAGACTCGGCAGTCCCGCAAAGGATGCCGCCGAGGGCAACAACCTCTGACGGCCCGCCCCGCAGTCGATTTCAATGGCCCGCACGAGCCCTGCTCTCTGCGGGCCTTTTTGCGTCCAGAGGAAAGAAAAATTTATTTTACGTGCCGTAGAAAAACATCTTGACAGTCGAATATAAAAATTTCTATAATGCGTTCAATCGATGAAAGCACTGCTCTACAACGATATTGAACGTTAAGAAGGCAGGCTGGTCTTGATGTCGGGCAACATTTTTCTACATATAGGAAATTATCCGGCTCTGAAGGACCGCCGGCCCTGCAGGTGCTTGAAGCGATGAGAACCCCCCGCGTCCTTTCGAATGACAGCCACGGTTTCGGAGGACGTGAACCAGACTCTTGAGGAGAGCACAATGAATCAACAGGAAAAGGCCGAGCGCTTCACCGAGCTCATGACGCGCTTCACGTCCGTGCTGGGCAAGATTCTCCCGGACGACGTCGCCACCCGCCTTGCCGAACTTCGCAAGGAGCAGACTTCCGACATTTCCCGCATCGTGTATGACGCGATGTTCGACGACCTTGCCGCCGCCCGCCGCCTCAACGTCCCGCTCTGCCAGGACACGGGCGTCATCCAGTACTACATCGAGGTGGGCGCCAACTTCCCGCTTCTCTCCGAAATGCGCGCCTGCCTTGACGAGGCCGTCCGCCGCGCCACGATCGAGGCGCCGCTTCGCCAGAACGCCGTCCAGATCTTCGACGAGCGCAACACGGGCAACAACACGGGCGTTCGCGTGCCCTGGATCGACTGGGAGATCATTCCCGACTCCGACAGCTGCCTCATTCACGGCTACATGGCCGGCGGCGGCTGCTCGCTGCCCGGCGCCGCCAAGGTGCTGATGCCCGCCGAAGGCTACATGGGCATCGTGAAGTTCATCTTCGACGTGATCTGCGATCGCGGCGTCAACGCCTGCCCGCCGCTCCTCGTGGGCATCGGCATCGCCGGGAGCGTCGAGGTTGCGGCCGAGCTTTCCAAGAAGGCTCTGATGCGTCCCGTGGGCTCGAAGAACGCCAACGAGATCGGCGCCGACTTCGAGAAGATGATCGAGGAAGGCCTCAACAAGATCAACATCGGTCCGGGCGGCCTGACGGGCACGAAGTCCGTGATGGGCGTCAACGTCGAACAGGCCGCGCGCCATCCGTCCTGCCTCGCCGTGGGCGTTTCCACGGGCTGCTGGGGCCACCGCCGCGCCACGATCCGCATCAATGCGGACATGAGCTACGAAATGATCAGCCACAAGGGCATGACGCTCTGATTTGGGAGAACAGCAAAATGACGAAGAAAGTTCTGACGACGCCGGTTTCCGACGCCGACATCGAGTCCCTGAAGATCGGCGACGTGTTCTATCTCTCCGGCGCCCTCATCACAAGCCGCGACATGGTTCACTTCCGCCACGTCGAGGAAGGCATGGACCTTCCGTACGACCTCGCCGGCAAGGCCATCTTCCACGCCGGTCCCATCATGGTTCCCGACGACAAGAGCCGCTCCGGCTTCCGCGTCGTCTCCATCGGCCCGACGACCTCCATGCGCATGGAGAAGTACGAGCGCGAATTCCTCAGGAAGACGGGCGTGAAGATTGTCGTCGGCAAGGGCGGCATGGGTCCCGAGACCGCTGCGGGCTGTCAGGAAAGCAAGGCCGTGCACTGCGTCTTCCCGGGCGGCTGCGCCGTGCTCGCCGCCGAATGCGTCGAGGAGGTCGAGGAGCGCCACTGGCCCGAACTCGGCCAGCCCGAGTCCATGTGGGTCATGCGCGTCAAGGAGTTCGGTCCGCTCATCGTCTCGATCGACGCCCATGGCGGCAATCTCTTTGAGAAGAACAAGGCCGAGTTCAACAGGCTCAAGGAGCCGATCGTCGAGGAGATCTGCAGCAAGGTGAACTACCGCCACTGATGACTGCAGTGACCGGGCCGTCCCTCGGAAAGCGAAGCTGAAGAAGCCCGGGAAGCAAAAAGGCCCTGCGGATCGATGTGGTCCGCAGGGCCTTTTTCCCCTGTGTTCGGGCGCGGGGCTCCCGGAGGAGTCCCCGCGAATGGATCGGAAGGTCGATGGACCTGAAGATCAGAAGCGGAAGTCGCGTTCGCCGTCGGCGATGCGGATCAGGCGCTTTTCGCTTGCGATGCGGATCTTCTCGTGCGGGATCTTCGGGAGTTCGTTGGCGATGACGCGCTCGCCGGCCTCGCGGGTTTCCTTCGAGGCGTAGTCGCACATGTACTCCTTCATCGTCATGATGGCGTTGGCCTGGCAGTACGTGGCGATGCTGCCGTCCTTGGCCCATTCCATGAAGCGGTCGCCCGTGCGGCCGGCGCGGTAGCAGGCCGTGCAGAAGGACGGAAGGTAGTGGTTCTCGAGGAGCCAGCGGACGATTTCGTCGAGCGTGCGGCGGTCGTTCGTCTCGAACTGTTCGGTCTTCTCCTCCATCTCCTGGACGGAGCGGATGGCGTAGCCGCCCACGGACGTGCGGGAGCCGCCGGAGATCTGGGAGATGCCGAGCTTGAGGGCTTCAGTGCGGATGCGCTGGCCTTCGCGGGTGGACATGATCATGCCGGTGTAGGGCACGGCCATGCGGATGAGCGCGACGATCTTGAGGAAGAGGTCGTCGGGCACGGCGTTCTCGAAGGAAGCCGGATCGATGTCGTCGGCCGGGCAGATGCGCGGCACGGAGATCGTGTGCGGACCGACGCCCCAGACGGCTTCAAGATGCTCGGCGTGCATGAGCAGGCCGACGAAGTCGTAGCGGCAGAGATCAAGCCCGAAGAGCACGCCGAGCCCCACGTCGTCGATGCCGCCTTCCATGGCGCGGTCATGCGCCTCGGTGTGGTAGGCGTAGTCGGACTTCGGTCCCTTCGGATGCAGTTCCTCGTAGGCCTTGCGGTTGTAGGTCTCCTGGAAGAGCTGGTAGGTGCCGATCTCGGCCTCGTGAAGCTTGCGGTAGTTCTCGACCGTCGTGGCGGCGATGTTCACGTTGAGGCGGCGGATGGCGCCGTTCTTGTGCTTGATCGAGTAGATGGTCTTGATGGACTCGAGGATGTACTCGATCGGATTGTGCTTGGGATGCTCGCCCGCTTCAAGGAGCAGGCGCTTGTGGCCGAGGTCCTGAAGCGCGATCACCTCGTTGCGGATCTCCTCCTGCGTGAGCTTCTTGCGCACGATGCTCTTGTTCTTGGCATGGTACGGGCAGTACGTGCAGGTGTTGACGCAGTAGTTCGAGAGGTAGAGCGGCGCGAAGAGCACGATGCGGCTGCCGTAGATGTGCTCCTTCACCTTGATGGCGGTCTCGAAGATCCTGTCGTTGACTTCCTTGACGTCGCAGGCGAGCAGCACGGCGGCTTCGCGGTGGGTCAGGCCCTTGAACTGGGCGGCCTTGTCAAGGATGCTCATGAGCAGCGGAACGTCCGACTTGTGCTCTTCGGCGTAGGCGAGCGTGTCGCGGATTTCCTGATCGTTGATGAACTCTTCCGCAACGCGGGACTTGGGGTCGTAAATGGCCATTTTTTTCTCGTCGAGTTGACTGGGGTCTTGGGGGATGTGCACTCCGCCTCAAAAGCAAAACGGCCGATCAGATGTCCTCTGAATCGGCCGTGCTGCTTGTGTTTCGGAGAGTTGCAGGCTGGGTGTCTCAGGCCGTGCCTGCCGTGTTGGAAAGTATTTTGCCTCACGCCTTTTATTTTGTAAAATGCAAATATTGCACGATGGATTGCGGAAAATGAAACTGTCGGTGAGGTCCGGAAGAAGGATGGAATGGAACTGAAGGCAAGGTCGATCAAGCTCTTCTGCGCGGTGGTGGAGACGGGTTCGCTCCTCTCGGCCGCGAACCAGAACGCGATGAGCGCGCCTGCGGCGAGCAGGGCGGTGAGCCAGCTCGAGGACAGGCTCGGCTGCAGGCTCTTCGACCGCTCGACGAAGAACCTGACGCTCACGGAGGACGGCAAGGCGTTCTACCGCGTGGCGAAGGAGTCGATGCGGGCCTGGCACATGCTCGAGGACTTTCCGAAGCAGAGGGCCTCGACGAAGAAGCAGCTGCGCATTGCCGTGCTCGCCCGCCACTGCAGCAACGTGATCATTCCCGCAGTGGCGAAGATCCTCAAGGCCCACGAGGAGACGCTGAGGATCACGATGGACGTGCATCAGAGCCGCGACATCTACTACTCGAAGTTCTCGCATCCCTTCGACGTGGGCTTCGGCACGCTGCTCAGCAGCCACGACGACCTGCAGAAGGAGGCGATCGCGCACCTGCCCTTCAGGCTGGTGGTTCCGAAGACCAATCCCCTGAGCCGAAAGGAGAAGGTGAGGCTTGAGGACTATGCGCACGAGAACTTCATCCTGCTTTCCGCCGACAAGCTCGAGCGCGAGTACATCAGGAGCCTGCATCCCGCGCTCACGCCCGACAGGATCGTGGCCGAGCTCTCCTCGACGCAGGTGGCGCTGAGGTTCGTCAAGCGCGGCATCGGCGTGCACATCACGGACGAGCTCGCGGCGATGAGCGTCTCGGACGACTGCGCGGCGCTCCCCCTCGAGAACCCGCTCACGATTCCCTTCTACGTCTTCTGGCCCGTCACCTCGGAGAGCCTCTGGCCCGAAATCAGGCAGTGCATCGCCGAGATCGCGGGCAGCATCCGCGCGGCGGGCATCCCGCTCACGGAGGCGGGCGAGAGCTATCTGAAGGCCTGATGAACTCCTGAGCCGCACGGCGGCCGAAGAAAAGCGGAAAGGAACAATCCCGCGGCCGGCAGCGGCACGCGGGATTGTTTTCAAGGCGTCGCGGGACGGTCGTCCCGCGGCGGAAGGCTCATCGGATCAGACCCAGCCCTTCTGGCGGAACTCCTTGAGCTTCGCGGCGAAGTACTTCATGTCGTCGGGCGTCGAGAGCGAGACGCGGCACCATTCGACGGCGGGCGGGAACGGGCGGCCGACGAGGATGTTCTCCGCCTTCATGCGGTCCTGGAAGGGCTTGAGCGGGGCCTTGAGGTTCATGAAGATGAAGTTTGTCTGGCTGTCGAGGTACTCGATGCCGAGTTCGTCGAGGGTTTGGCAGACGATCACGCGGGCGTCCTCGTTGGCCTTGCGGGAGTTCGGGATGAAGTCCTTGTCCTCGAGCTCGACGAGCGCGGCGGCGATGGCCGAGTTGTTGAGCATGATGTCGTAGGCGACCTGAGTGCGGACCTTGTTGACGACGGCGGGCGCGGCGTAGGTGAAGCCGAGGCGCATGCCGGCCATGGCGAAGATCTTCGAGAAGGTCTTGAGCACGCACAGGTTTTCGAGGCCCTCGTCGACGAGCGTCTTGCAGGAGACGAAGGACGGATCGCGGACGTATTCGGCGTAGGCCTCGTCGATGACGAAGAAGACGTCGGCCGGACGAGAGCGGATCCAGTCGTGAAGGGCCTTCGAGTCGACGATGGTCGAGGTCGGGTTGTTCGGGTTGACGAAGTAGACGATGACGGGGCCGTTGATGCCTGCGACGGTCTTCTTCATGGCCTCAAGGTCGACGGACCACTTCGCGCCCATCGGCACGGTGACGACCTTGACGTTGTTCTTGCGGGCCGTGTCGGCACCGTCGCTGTAGGTGAGTTCGGGACAGATGAGGCAGACGCCGGGACGGATGTGGGCCTCGATGCTCGCGCGGATCGATTCGGCGGAGCCGTGCGAGAGCATCACGTTCTCGGGCTTGCCGCCCATGAAGTCGGCGCAGGCCTTGCGGAGCCTTTCGGCTGCGACGAACGGGTAGCGGTTGGCGTCGGGCAGGGCTGCGATCGCGGCGTCGCGGGCGGCGGGCGTGAGGCCGAGCGGATTTTCGTTGAAGCAGAGCGCCATCGGCTTTTTGGTCGTGGGCGGCGTGAACTTGGGCAGGGCGGACGCAGGCGCGGCCTGCGCGGAGCCGAGCATGAGGGAGCCCGCGCCAAGGGCGGCGGCTCCGAGGAAATTGCGGCGGTTCAGGGGCATGATGCTCTCCAGGTGTCTGTGACTGGGGTCGGTGCGCGGCACCGGCATTTCAATCATTGTGACTCGAACGAAGGCTCTTGATGTCTCCTTGATGCGCTCTGCAAGAGGGAATTTCGCACTTTGTTGCGCGACTTCAGAGCGCTTGGGCAGAATGTTTTAGGGAAAACGGATTAGAACGGTTCTCGGGAACACTGCCGTGCAGTATCTTGGTGTGACTGCTCCTGCCTGAAATTGGAGGCTGAAGCGTGCCTAGGGAAGCTCTTCAACCCCCCCCCCCCCCCCCCCATCTCTGAGCGATCGGGTAAGCAGTTTTGTTTAAATTAAGGGCTCCTGACTAGGGGCTGAAAATCGTCGAAAGTTCCCGTGAACGGTAGGCATTCGATTTTTCCGAATATTGCTGAAACAACTCGATATTTGCCTGCATATTAGGCAATTTACGTCTTCAAGAATCAGCACGCCCCTATGGCACTCGAGACGAAGCACGAACCAGAGTTTCAGGGGTGATCAGCAAGGCAACTTTGGCGGAGCGCACCATTTGCGCAAGCGGTTGCAGTTGTAAAGTGCGAACAACGTTACTGTTCGACTGTGATTTTTCGCCAACCCGCGTTAACGAATCTTGGCATAGTCATAAATCCTTTTCAGCCAGAGGAAGCTCCACTCAATCGAGCATCGCACCGATGCTTTCGCGTGTTCCAATTGCCGTTTTACGTTCACGCATTCGACGAGCGCTTTACCAAGTTCGCCGCCAAGGTTCTCACTGATTGACAATTCCTTCTTCCGTGCACTTGGCTTAGCTGCTATGTACCAGGACACATCCTTGAAAGGAATCTCCTGAATTTCAGCGCGCTTGGCGCAACCGATGTAGCCGGAATCAAGGAAGACCATCTTCTCAAGGCCCTTCAGAAGGTCGCCCAGATGAGTAATGTCATGTTCGTTAGCCGGTGCGGCGACCGTGCCGTAGATGATCCCCGATTCAGAACACGCGGCAATATGCTCCTTCATCCCGAAATGCCAGGTGTTGGCCTTCTTGCCCGAAGCCATCTCAGGATCTCGGGCGTGAGCCTTGATCTTTGTTGACGACGGCGCTTCGATAAAGGTACCGTCAGCTGCCACCATATCAAAAGAACAGGCTCCGGCCTCTGTGGCCAGATTTACCGTGCGCTCGAGGAATTTCTGTGCCAACCCATGTTGTTCAATGAAATGCCGGAAGCGCAGTATCGTCGAATCTGAGATGAAAAGACGAGTGCCGGACACGCGGCAGAAGCTGCGAGTCACCATGTCGCTCGCCAAATATGACTCCATCTCTGGAGTAAGCACCCTATCGGGGGGGCCGATAAAAAGTCTGAAAAAAGCCCTCGAGGGAATGGAGTTCCCTTGAGGGCTTGTAAAAAATCAGATCAGGATGCAATGCGCGGCCAGGCGACCTGCCAGGGGCCCGAGAGGAGCGCCGTGAGCCTCGCCTCGTCCTCCGCGATCCTGCTTCGAGTGCTGAGCGCCCCGTCCCTGAGGCTGCAGAAGGTGCGTGCGCACAGAAGCGCACGGGCGAATGCGGTCCAGCTCGCGCAGCGCGCGATCGCCTCGCCCGCGATGCGGTGTCTCAGGCGTTCGATGTCGGCGGGCTGGACCATCTCGACGTAGAGCGCGGCCTCGAGAAGCGCGGCGCCCTGGGAGAGCTCGAGGGCGCGCAGGCGCGTCCAGTCGAAGTCGTTGCGGAAGGCGTCGACGAACATGCGCCTGCGGCGCATCGTCTCCTGCTCGGCGGGCGAGAGCGCGAGCATGTCGAAGCCCGACCAGCCGAGCGCCATGGTGTCCTTCATCAGGCGGCTGACGGTCTGGGCGTCGGAGATGCGGCGGTAGAGCCTGGTGACGGGTGCGCCGTCGACGATCACGCGGAAGCGTTCTTCGAGGTCGTCGGGCGACATGATCTCAAGCTCGGCCGAGAGGCGGTGTCCGATGTCGCTTGCGGCGTTGACGTCGCCTGCGGGGATCACGCCTTCGTCCCATCCCTCCGTCCAGAGCGTGAAGCGCGCGATGTTCGCGGCCGTGCCCTCGAAGTCAATGTTGTCCCAGACGCGAGGCGCGGATCTGGTCTTCACGTCGCCGAGGCGCACGAGCGCGGCACGCAGGTCCGAAAGGACGGGCTGCATGGCGGCGGATGGCATCAGGAGCTCGATCGGTTCTTCGTCGTTCGTCATGGGTTTGGGAGCCGGAGGATGGGGCGACCCTTCATTTTATCCCGCTGAGCGGGAGCCGCTCGCGTCGTCGGCGTGCGTGATCGTCATGAAGCAGGGATCGGCCTTGCAGTGGAAAATCGCCTCGAAGCGCTCGCCCGACGAGTTGACGAGGACGAGCGGCTCGGGCCTGAAGGCCTCGCGCGGCGTCTTCTCGAGCAGTTCGGGGAAGGCCTTGAGCATCTTCGGGCAGCGCTTGAGCGCGGCGCGGATGCAGTGGCGGCAGGTCATGAGGTCCGCCTTCTCCACAGGCTTGATCTCGAAGGCGGGCGCGGTCACGCGTGCGCCGTGGCGCTCGTAGAACTCGCGCGCGGCGTCGTTGGCGACGTTGGCGGCGAAGCCGAGGATGCGGTCGGGATAGGGCGCCTCGTCGTCGACGGGGGCGCGGCCGGGACGGACCCGGGCTTCCTCGCGCATCTTCGTGAGCGCGTCGACGGCTTCGCGGCGCATCATGTTGACAACCGAGGCGGGCACGAAGACGTCGAGGTCCTCGGGCACGAAGATGTCGGAGGCCGTGTAGAGCGTGTCGCCGAGCCTGCCGAGGTTCCTGATGAGCGTCTCCCTGTTGCGCTCGGGGTTCGAGGGGGCGTCGAGATCCATCGCCACATGAGCTTCGGCGCATTCGAGGCCGTCGGTCACGATGAGCGTGAGCGCGTCGTCCTCGACGAGGAAGGTCATGACGATCGGAATGCGGCGCACGGCGGACTCGCCCGAGAGCTCGCGCACGAAGGAGCGGTCGAGGTTGCGCATGAGCGTCATGCCGCGGCGAAGCCCCTCGGGGAGTTCGCGGCGGTTGCGCAGCGTGAGCCTGACGAGGCCCCTGCCGGCGGGATCGGCACGGTTGACGGCAAGGCCGTGGATCTCCTCGTCGTCGCCGAGATAGGTGAGGCCGTCGCCGTTGGCAAGCGAGACGCCCGCAGCGGGACGCACGAGGATTTCGCCCGGCTCGACGCGCTCGCAGCGGCCGACGGGGCTGCCCGTGTTCTTGGGGCTCTCGAGCTGGGCGAGTTCGTAGGGCTTTTCAAACTGACGGCCGTGCACGAAGTAGTCGGTTCGGCCCCTCTGGAAGCTCTTCTCGGGATCGGGCGTGAAGCTGAAGGTCGAGATGCCGTCGGAGGTGCGGGAGAGTTCGGGGCGTCGCGCGATGATGGCATCGAGCTTCTGACGGTACCAGGCCGTGATGTTCTTCACGTAGACGAGGTCCTTGAGGCGGCCCTCGATCTTGAAGGACGAGACGCCCGCGTCAATCAGGGCCTCGAGGTTGTCGGTCTGGTTGTTGTCGCGCAGCGAAAGCACGTGGCTGCGGCGGGCGATCTGCTCGCCCGACTCCGTGTAGACGTCGTAGGGCAGGCGGCAGAGCTGCGCGCAGGCGCCCCTGTTGGCGCTTCGTCCCGTGATCGCCTCGCTGATGTAGCACTGTCCCGAATAGCTCACGCAGAGCGCGCCGTGGATGAAGTACTCGATGCGCGCCGAATGGAGCGCGGCTCGGCAGGCGGCGACTTCGGCGAGCGAGAGCTCGCGCGCGAGCACCATCTGCGAGAAGCCCGCCTTCTCGAGGAACGCGGCCTTTTCGGGCGTGCGGATGTCGCACTGCGTCGAGGCATGGAGCTCGATGTCGGGCAGCGGGCCCGCCATGAGGCCCATGTCCTGAACGATCAGGACGTCGACTCCGGCCTTGGCGGCGTCGAAGGCAAGCGAACGGGCGCGCGGAAGCTCCTCGTTCGTGAAGAGCGTGTTGAGCGCCATGAAGACGCGGGCGTTGTAGCGGTGCGCGTACTCGGCGAGCCTCGCGATGTCGTCCATCGTGTTGCCCGCGGACTGGCGGGCGCCGAAGGCGGGGCCGCCGATGTAGACGGCGTCGGCGCCGTGATCGATCGCGGCGATGCCGGTGTCGGCATCGCGGGCGGGGGAGAGAAGTTCAAGTGCGGTGAGGGGAAGAGGCGTGTGGGACACGAAGGAATCCTCGGGATTGTCGTGGAAAGGCCGCGCGGACGTGCGTCAGGCGGCCTGTGCATGAGGGAACGAGCGTCAGTGACGGAGCGTGATGCCGGCGGGCTGCCTGTAGAGCTCGGGTCTGGCGGGGCCCGTGACGGCGCAGGTCTTGACGGCGAGGTACTTGGCGAGCTCCTCGTCGCCCGCCTTTTTGGCGAAGTCTGCGGCGGACATGCCCCTGTCGGTGCAGTAGTCGCGGTAGGCGCCTGCGCGAAGGAGCATCATGACGGCCTCGCGGCTCGGCTTCCTTGCGGCCATGTCGAGCGCGGTGATGCCCGCCTTCGTCTGAGCGTTGACGTCGGCGCCGAGTTCGATGAGGCGCTTCATCATGGAGGTGCGGCCTTCAGTGGCGGCGTAGTGGAGCGGCGTCCAGCCGCGGGTCTTGTTGACCTTCGCGCCGAGCTTGAGCAGCCTGTCGAATTCAGCCTCGCGGCCCTTGATCACCGCGAGCATGAGCGGCGTCTCGCCGTGGCGGTTCTCCATGTTGACGTCGATGCCCTGGGCGTCGAGCAGCACGCGGGCGAGATCCCACGACTCGCTGCGCAGGGCCCAGGTGAGCGGCGTGTCGCCGTTTTCGAGCACGATGTTGGGCGTGATGCCCGTGGAGAGAAGGCGCCTGACGTCGGCGGCGTTGCCGGCGGCGATCGCCTGATTGAAGTCGTGCGTGTTGCGGGCCATCTGATCGGCTTCGGCTTCGGCCTCGGAGAGGACGAAGGCGCCCGCGTCGCCTGCGGACGACGCGTCGGCGGACGATGCGAGGGGCGCGCAGAGAAGAAGCGGGGCGGCGGCAAGAAGAACGGCGAGCTTTTTCATAGACTGATTATGCTTCCTCAAGACGGATGGGCAGGCGGAAGAGCCTGACGGCGTTGGCCGTAGTTTGTCGGGCGACGTGCGCTTTGTCAACGCCGAAAAGTCCTGCGAGACATTCTGCGACATATTCGACGTACTGCGGCTCGCATCGCCTGCCGCGCATGGGCACGGGCGCCATGTAGGGACAGTCGGTCTCGAGCAGGAGGCTTTCGAGCGGAAGCGCCCTCGCGGTCTCGCGCAGCGCCTCGTTTCGCTTGAAGGTGAGGTTGCCCGTGAAGCTCACGTGGCCGCCCGCGTCCACGACGGCGAGCGCCGTGTCCGTGTCGCCGCAGAAGCAGTGCATCACGAAGCCGACGTCGCCCGCGTGCATGTCGCGCAGGATCTCGAGCGCCTCGCGCTCGCTGTCGCGCGCGTGGATGATGAGGGGCTTGCCGATGGCCTTCGCGGCTTCGATGTGGCGGCGAAAGCGTGCGCGCTGCCAGTCAAGCGGCTCCTTGCACCAGTAGAAGTCGAGCCCCGTCTCGCCCACGGCGACGAACCCCGGGCGCGAACAGATCTCGGCGATCCGCTCGACGGTGGGCTCGGGCTTGTCGGGGAATTCGGGATGAAGCGCCCAGGCGCCGAAGAGCCAGCCCGGATGCTCCGCGAGGAGCGCCTCGAGCTTCGGGAGCTCGTCGTCCTCGCAGGCGATGACCATGGCGGCCGCCATACCCGCCGCCTTCATGCGCGCGATGACCTCGTCGCGGTCCTCGTCGAAGGCGTCGCTGTTGAGATGGCTGTGTGAATCGATGAACTGCATGTGCTGTTGCCTCAATAGTCCCAGTCGGAGGGCCGGTCGGTCTTGACGAAGGGCTCGCGCCAGCCGCGGCGGTGCACGAGATGGAGCGCCGTCGAGAGATAGAAGAGCGTCTGAATGCCCAGGATTCCCCAATAGGGAAGGATGGACTCGGTGAGGGCCCCGTCCTGTGAGGCCGCAAGGAGCGCAGGCACCGCGGGCGAGGTCGGAATGAAGAGCGAGAGCGCGAAGACGGGCTCGCTCAGCACGTTCGTCATGGGCCAGATGCCGCCCGAGATGAATACGGCGGGGGCCGAGATCATCACGACGGCCTGGCTCGACCAGCGGTTCGAGCCCAGAAGGATCGTGACCGCCATGCCGAAGGAAGCGACCGAGGCCGAGAAGAGCAGGCCGGTGCCCAGCGTCGCGGCGACGCTGCGCATGGAGCCGTACTCGTGCCACCAGAAGTCGAACCCCTGCATGTAGACGAACCAGAGGAAGGTGATGAACGTGAAGGCGAGCCAGACGGCCACGCCCCTGTGGAGCGGACGGTCGAGCGCGGCCTCCACGAAGGGCTCGCGTCTTGCGGCGACGAGCCAGCCGCCGAGCGCCATCGTGATGGCCATGAGCATCACGGCCTGAATGATCACGGGACCCACGACGGGCACGGTGTAGTTGCCGTAGCCGCCGATCTCGTTGTACATGTACTGCACGCGAAGGCCGGGCGCGGCCTGATGGTGCGAGTGCACGCTCGTGCCGGGGAGCCCCGTCGCATAGACGGCCGCATCGTCGAGGAGCTTCGTCTTGTCGGTCACGACGCCGCCCAGCGCGGCCTGAACGGCTCGGGCCTTCACGGGGAAGGCGCCGTTGCCGAGCACGTGCACGGTGACGTTCTCGCCTCGGGTGAGTGACTTCTCGAAGTCCTTCGGAATCGTGATGAGAACCGAGAACTCCTCGCGCCTGAAGGCCTCCATCGCCTCGCCTTCGTCCTGCGTGATGCGCACGACGCTGATGGCGGGCGAAGCGTCCATGGCCGTGACGAGACGGCGGGCGGCGGCCGAGCGGTCAAGGTCGAGCACGGCCGACGGGACGTGCTGGATCTGCTGGTTGCCGTAGGGCCAGGCGTAGAAGATCAGGTAGAAGGCGATCGCGCCCGCGAAGATGAGGATCGTGTCGCGGGAGAGAAAGGAGGCCTTGATCGTGTGAAGGAAGGTGTACCAGAAGCCGGGCGCCTTCATCTGCCCGGCCTGATTGTTCCTGTTCATCGTGCGCCTCCCTGGGTTTCGTTGGTGATGAGGCTCTCCTTGACGAGGAGCGTGCGGATGCGGTCCTCCTCGGGGTCCTTCGAGCTCCAGGCGCGCAGGCGCACGCCGAGGATCGGAAGGCCGGCGGCCATGGGCACGACGATGAGGAGCGCAAGGGGCGCGAGGCGCGTGAAGACGTGGTCGAGGGGCGAATTCAGGATCCAGCACTCGCCCTGGACGGCGAGGTAGTGCGTGAGCGGCAGGAGCTGCCCGAAGAAGGCGGCGCCCGGCGTCATCGACTCGAGCGGATAGGAAAAGCCCGTGAACGGGAAGGACGGCGCGGCAAAGCAGATGAGCGCCGAGACGGCGATCGGCCAGCTGAGCGATGCGGCCGTGAAGAGGACGGCGATCGAGGCCATGGCCGCGATGAGCATCACCGTGGCGCCGATCCAGATGCCGACGGAGCCTGCGGCCGTCCAGCCGAGCACGCCCGTGAGGCCGAACACCCAGCACAGGCCGAGCACGACGTAGAAGACGAACCAGGGCAGGAGTTTGCCGAGGATTGCGGCGGACGCGAAGTCGTTTGCGGCCGCAAGAAGGCGCGTAGCACCTCCGTCGCGCCACTCGCGCACGAGCACGCCCGAGAAGGTGAGTCCTGCGGCAAGCGCGATGAGGCCGGGAATGAGCGTCGGCAGCAGGTAGGCGCTGAAGTTGAAGCCCGTGTTGCCGAGGAAGTAGACCTCGGGCGAGGCGATGCGCAGGTTGTTCGACTCGGCCTTGAGCGAGCCGCCGCGCGCGGCGGTCATCCTGATCGTGCCCGCGCTCTTCATGACGGCGGCGAACGCCGTCTTCACGTCCACTTCAAGAATGGTGCCGACGGCGTAGTAGCTTTTGTTGATGATGAGTTCAAGCGTGCTGCCTCGTCCGTTGAGACTGTCCTTCGTGAAGTCCCTCGGAATGACGATTGTGCCGTAGGTTTCGGCGCGCGAGAGCGCGGCGTCGGCTTCGACTGCGGACTCAAAGCCCCTGAGGCCGAGGCTCGGCACGGCGTCGAGCACCATGACGAGCTCGCGCGCGAGCGGGCCGCCATCCTCGTTGACGAGGCCCACTGGGAGCTTCGTCATGAGGCCGGTGCCGAAGGTGTTCGCCACGAAGAGCAGCCACATGACGGGCAGAAGCGCGCAGATCACCCACTGCTGCGGGTGCCTGCGCGTGTAGCGGCATTCGATGCGGGCCGCGTTGAAGAGGCCCTCAAACCAGTGCTTCATGGCGTGGCGCTCAGCGCTCGACGACGACGGTCATGCCGGGACGCAGGGCGGGAAGCTCCTCGGCGGGACGCGCGCGCACCTCGAACGTGCGCAGGTCGTAGCCCGTCGACTGACGCGTTGCGCGCCAGACGGCGTACTCGCCGCGCGGATTGATCCAGGTGACCTTGAGTTCGACCGTGCGGTTGACGGCGGGAATGAAGCCCTTGAGAATCGTGCCCACCTCGACGCCCGGAAGCTCGTCCTCGCGGATGTTGAAGACGACCCACTTGTCGCTGAGGTCGGTGACGAGCACGAGCGGGAAGCCCGCAGGCGCCACTTCGCCTTCCTCCATCACGATGCGGGTGACTTCGCCCGCGGCGGGCGTCTTCACGATGCTTTCGGAGGCGAGGCTCGAGACTTCGGAGACGCCGCCCCTGGCCTGGTCGACAAGGGCCTTCGCGGCGGCCTTGTCCTCGACGCGGGCGCCTTCGTCCACGGCGGAGAGCTTGGCGGCCGCAGCATCGGTCACCTTGCGTGCGGCCGCAAGCTGGGCGGTCGCCTCGTCATGGCGCTGGGCGGGGATGAGACCCTCCCTGTAGAGGGCGTCGACGCGCTCGTAGGTCTTGGACGCAAGGGCGAGAGCCGCCTTGGCGCGCTCCCAGTCGGCACGGGCCGCATCCTTTTCCTGAACGCGGGCGCCCGTGTTGGCGAGGTCTTCCCTCGCCTGGGCGGCGCGTTCCTGCGCCTTCACCTGGGCGAGCTTGGCCTCGATTTCAGGAATGGCGATCACGGCGACGGTGTCGCCCGCCTTGAGCACGTCGCCCTCGCGGACCTTGAGTTCGGCAAGGCGTCCCGGCACCTTGGCGGAGACGGAGATCGTGCGGGCGTCGACCATGCCCTGCAGGGGCACGGGCGCGGGATGAGTGGCCTCCCAGACACCCCATCCGAGAAAAGCCGCGATGCCTGCGAAGAAGGCGCCTCCCACGAGAAGCGGGACGGAGGAGGCGGGACGCTTGGGTGCCTGCGCCTGAGTCTGCTGAGCTTGAGTCTGTTCGATCATTTTGTTCCAGCCGGTGGAAAAGCGTTGTTCTGAGTCACTTCACGACCACGAGGTCGCTGCGGGTAAGGGAGTTGACGAAGTCGGGCATGGCGCCTGCGGACGCGTGGAGCATGGCCCAGCTCACGACGAACTTGTAGGCGGCCGCGCGTCGGGCGACTTCGGCGCCCGTGAGCTTCGTGCGGGCCGTGTCGACGTCGACGGCGTTGGAGAGTCCTTCCGCGAAGCTCGCCTCGCGCAGCCTGAGGTTTTCGCGCGCAAGTTCGACGGTCGAGCCCGTGAGCTCGAACTCCTCGCGGGCCTGCATCACGCGCAGGAAGGCGACCTCGACGGCCGTGGCCACCTGGTTCTTCGCCTCGCTGCGCGCGGCTTCGGCCTTCGTGACCACGCTTCGGGCGGCGTTGAGCTTGTCGAAGCGGTCGTGGTTGTCCCAGAGTGTGAAGGTGACGCCCACGCCGGCCATCCAGTCGGGCTCGGGCAGCGTCAGATAGTGCTTGATGAGGTTCTTGGTGCCGAAGGCGTAGACCTTGGGCTTGAAGCTCGCCTCGGCGGCGGAGATGCCTTCGCCCGCCTGAGCGCGCAGCGCGTTCATCTTCCTGATGGCGGGCGACTGCGCGTCGGCGCGGTTCTGCCACTGGTCGAGCGTGCCCAGATCGCCCGTGAGGACGAAGAGCGGCGAGGAGAGCTCGGGGAGCGAGGTTTCTCGTAGCTGGCGCATCAGCTCCGCTTCGGCCACGCCGACGTCGGACTCGGCCGAGACGAGCGTGCGCTTCGCGTTGTCGCGGGCCACCTCGACGGCGAGGCGCTCGACTTTGGCGATGAGGCCCTTCTTCTCGAAGCGCTTCGCGCGGCGAAGCTCCTCGTTCTGATCCTCGAGCACGCTCCTGTGCAGGGCTGCGACGCTGCGCGCGAGCTGCACGCCCCAGTAGCGGGCCGCAAGTTCGGCGTCAAGCGTGTTCTCGCGCATGTCGCGGTCGGCGCGCGTCTCGCTCACCTTGTGGTTGAGCGCGTTCTGCTGCGCGGTGATGAGGCCGCCCGTGTAGATGGGAAGCGTGGCCGTCACGGCCGCACGCGGCCCGCCGATGTCCTCCTTGAAGTGGATGTCGACGTGGTTGTACTTCTGCGCCAGACTCGAGATGATCTGTCCGTGCACGCCGCCGATCTGGCTGCCGAGGCCGGAGAGCTGTCCGAGCCCCGTGTCGATGCCCAGGTCGACGGTCTTGGTGCCCCAGACCTGCTTGACGTCCATCTCGACCTTCGGGCCCGAGAGCGATTTGGCGGCCTCGGCCTCGGACTCGGCGTGGGCGATTTCGGCGCGGTCGGCGGCCATGATGTCGGCGCGCTCGTGCAGCAGGACTCGGGCGTCGCCGAAGCCCATGGGGGCGGTGGCCGACGGTGCGGCAGACGAGGCGCCTGCGGCGAGGGCGGCCATGAGGCCGAGTAAGGCCGCGGCTGTGGGACTAGGACGGAGCATGTTCAGGAATCTCGTTTGAAAACGGAATCTGTAATGGTAACACCAAGTACTGCGCCCGACGGAAGGAGCGGAGCCTCTGGCGAAATGCAGGGAATGTTTTTTCGTACGTTTCGTAACGGCGGGAGCACGGGGCCCTGCGCGGTGTTACCATGAACCGAGCTTGTTCGGACCGCCGGAGCGCATGGTGCGCTGCACGCGGTCCCTTCAAAGGAGGCTGAAATGAAGTACAAGGACATCTATATGGAAGCGCCCGCCAATCCCGATACGCTTTCGATGCTCGGGCCCATTGCTCCTCTGGCCGGCAAGTGGTTCGGCGACGACGGCGTCGACACCCATCCGCAGGCGGGCGGCCCCGAAACGGAGCCCTACGTCGAGACGTGGGACTTCGAGGTGATGGATCCGCAGAACAATGGCCCACAGGTCCTCTACGGCCTGCGCTACCACGTGCACATCACCAAGCCGGGCGAGCTCGCCGCCTTCCATGACCAGGTGGGCTATCTGCTCTACGAGCCCGAGACGCACAAGATCTACATGACGCTCGCCATTCCGCGCGGCCAGATCGCGATGGCCGAGGGCACGGCCATGCCCGGCGACCGCGAGATCCGTCTGCATGCCGAGCGCGGTCAGATGGTCAACGGCATCTGCTCGAATCCCTTCCTCGAGGAGGCCTTCCTCACGAAGTCCTGGGACGTTGTCTTCAAGTTCCATGAGGACGGACGCTTCAGCTACGAGCAGGTCACGAAGCTCGAGATTCCCGGCGTCAAGGGCGAATTCGAGCACACGGATGCCAACACGATGCGCATGATCGAGGCCCCGCGCCCGAATCCCGCCATGATCGAGGAAGGACTCCTCAACCGCTGCCCGAAGGCCTGACGGGCGAAAAGCCTGCATTTTTCTCATTTCGACGTCGTCTGAAAGCGTCAGCGAGCCGCTTCACGCGCTATCATCAAGCGTATGGAGCGGCCCGATGCATTCTCGGAGAACGGACGGCCGCACTCCGACCCAAGGAGCCTGCGGCCGTCTTTCTTTGTGCCGCAGGTCTGCATTCCGGACTCGTCCCAATTTTTTCCCCGACATCGACGACAAGCCCATGCAATTGAAGAAGATTGCGATATTGACGCTGGCGGCCCTCGGCCTTGCCGCAACCTGCACGCAGCCCCTTGCCAAGACGGCGGACGAGGTCCGCGCGCGATGCCGCGCCGAGCACCGTCCCTGCGTGGGCCTCGTGCTCTCGGGCGGCGGCGCCCGAGGCTTCGCCCATACGGGCGTGCTGGACGTGATCGAGGAGCTCGGCATCAAGATCGACGTTGTGACGGGCACGTCCATGGGCTCCATGGTTGGCGGCGCCTATGCGGCGGGCTATTCGGCCGCCGAAATCCGCGACATCGTGCTCGGCGTCGACTGGGATCGCATGATGGCGCCCCGCGCCGACCGCGAGGAGCTGCCCTGGCGCCTCAAGGTGGACGACTACAAGAATCTGGCCGTCTCGGGCATCGAGTTCGGCAAGGACGGCCGAGTGAAGCTCCCCGACAGCGTCATCCCGTCCGAGGAGCTCGACCTCTTCCTCAATGACAAGACGGGGCCCGCCAACTACGTGAATGACCTCACCGAGCTGGCCATTCCGTTCGGCGCCATCGCGACCGACCTGGTCTCGGGCGAACGCGTGGTGCTGCAGAAGGACGTGAGCCTCGGCATGGCGATGCGCGCCTCAATGTCGCTGCCCGGCGTCTTCGCGCCCGTCGTGATCCACGACCGCATGCTCGTCGACGGCGGCCTTCTCGACAACCTGCCCGTGTCACTCGCCCGCGAAATGGGCGCCGACGTCATCATTGCGGTGAACGTGGGCACGCCGCTTCTCAAGCGCGAGGAGCTCGGCAACGTCGTCACCGTGATGGCGCAGATGGTGAACCTCCTCACCGAGCAGAACGTCAGGCAGTCGCTTGCCGACCTCGGCCCCGAGGACATCCTGATCACGCCCGACCTTGACGACTTCTCGAGCGCCGACCTCAAGAAGAGCGACAAGATCATCACCCGCGGCTACGATGCCGCGCAGAAGGTCCGCGATCGCCTCGAGCGCCTCGCTTCGCCCGACCGCGCCCAGTGGATCGCCTGGGACGAGACCCGCAAGGGCGCCGTCATGCCGCACACGCGCCGCGACATCCACGAGATCTCCACCGTGAAGGTCGAGGGCCTCAAGGTCGCCAATCCCGAGGCCATCCTCAACGAGCTCGACATCGACACCTCGCGTCCGGTCTCCAATGCCGAAATCGACGCGGCGAGCCGCCGCGTCTGGGCCGACGGCGCCTACAGCTCGGTGCGCTACCGCTTCGAGCCGGGCCCCGAGGGCACCGAAGTGCTCGTCTTCGAGCCCAAGGAGAAGAAGCCCGGCTACTCGAGCATCCGCATCGGCGGTTCGCTTGAGACCGACTTCCGCGACGAACACACGTTCACGGTGCTCCTTGCGCACACCTGGGGCTGGCTCAATCCCTGGGGCGCCGAGCTGCGCTCCGAGATCCAGGCGGGCAAGAACCGCAGGGCCGGCGTCGAGTTCTACCAGCCCCTCGGCCCGGGCTCCGACTGGTTCGTCAATCCGAGCTTCGAGTACTCGGTCTCGCCCTTCAACGTCTACGAAAACGGCGAGGCCATCGCGCGCTACAAGAACGAGACCAGCACGGCCCAGATCGGGCTCGGCTACTCGATCGAGCGTCTGGGCTATGCGCGCGTGGCCGCGGGCTACTTCTCCCAGGCCTCAACCCGCACGATCGGCGTGACCGACATCAGCACGCCAGAGGTCGAGTCCCCGTTCGTGAGCGCCGAGCTTCTGCTCGACACGCTCGACAGCGTCAACTTCCCGACCAAGGGCTACCGCTTCGCCCTGCAGGGCCAGCGCATCTTCGACACGGACGGTCCCGGCTACAAGAACATCTATGAGGCCAACGTCTACGTGCCGATCACCTACGGCCGCTGGACGACGCTCTTCTCGGGCAAGCTGGGCCGCTCCGCCGTGCCGAGCGTCTTCTCGCTGGGCGGCGCTTTCGAGCTCACCGGCAGTCCCTACGGCCGCTGGACGGGCTCCGACATCCAGCTCGGCTCCGTGCGCATCTCGCGCAACATCTCCGACTGGCTGGGCGCAGGCGAGCGCACGGTCTGGCTCGGCGCATCGGCCGAAGCGGGCCGCGCCTACAACCGCGACGAGGAAGGCGAGTCGGGCAACCGCGACTGGCACCGCGCCGTGGGCGGCTACGTGGGCGTCGACAGCATCATCGGCCCCCTCTACCTGATGGCCGGCCGCACGATGGACGAAGGCTGGGGCGTCTACTTCTTCTGGGGCCGCAAGATGTAAGTCCGTCGCACAAAGACGGCATCGTCAGGGCCGCGTCTCGGGATCATGCACTAGAGGCGCGGGTTATACCCCCAAGACAGGGGCGGTTTTTCGAAACCACCCCTTTCGCTCTGATAGTCTGACAGGATGTTTTCTTCAAAACGCCTGACACAGAGGAGTTTGCGTGACACGCCACGAACTGGGCACCGTCTGCGTGCAGGGCGGCTGGCGCCCGAAGAACGGCGAGCCCCGCCAGCTCATCGGGATAGGGAAGACGCTTCTCGAGCGCAAGCTCTCGGGTGTCTTCGAGCACCGCGTCGTGAGGCGAAGCTCCATGCTCTTCAGGGGCTGCGACGACGTCTTCAGGATTCCGCACTCGAGGCACACGACGATCGACGAAGAGGCCGTGCGCGCACATCCCGAGCTCAAGGTGCTCGCTGAATCCGACGAGGCGGGGATCTTCGCCGTCTCGACCGAAGGCGGCAGGCAGATCTTCTTCACCGGACATGCCGAATACGATGCGGGCATCCTCAACGCCGAGTACAGGCGGGACAGGGCGGCGGGCCTTTTCGTGCGGATGAGACAAAAAGTGCCGGCTCTCCCGAGGGAGCCGGCACATTGGCTTTGAGATGCTGCGCGCGTCGTGATTCAGGCGCGCAGAGATCTTTCAGGCCTTGAGGACGAGCAAGGGCACTTCGCAGCCGGCGGTGATGCGCATGGCGGTGGAGCCCATGAAGGCGGCCCGGAAGTTGCCGTAGCCGTGGGAGCCGATGACGAGCATGTCGAGCTTGCCTTCGCCCGCGTAGTTGCAGATCGCATCACCCACCTTGCCCTTGAGGTGCACGCGTTCGGCGGGAACGCCGGCGTCCTCGAAGACGGTCATGACGGGTTCGACGGCCTGATGGAAGGTCTCTTCGGTTTCGGAGACGTTGATCACTTCAAAGACGGCGTCCTTGCCGAAGAACTCGCGCTGGTTGACGACGAATTCGGCGGCGGCGTGGGCGTAGTCGGAGTGGTCGACGCAGATGCCGACGCGCATGGCGCCTGCGGGGATCTTGTCGCGAACGAGCAGAAGCGGACGCTTCGTGAGGCTGATCACCTTGGCGGAGACGCTGCCCACGAAGAAGCCTTCCATGGCGGAGAGGCCGCGGCAGCCCATGACGATGAGGTCGGCGTCCATGTGGTCGGCCTCGCGGACGATGACGGGCGCGAACTCGCCGCCCTCGACCTTGGCGCGGACGTCAAGGTCGCCGGCGTCTTCGCGCATGGCGTCGATGACCTTCATGCCTTCGTCCTGGCTGGCCTTGCGGACGGAATCGAGGCCGAGCGCGTTGATCACGGCTTCGGGGATGGAGTGCTGAACATTGAGAAGCTCAACGGTCGCCTCCTTTTCAGGCGAGAGCGCCTGGCGGGAGGCAATGAAGCGGAGTGCGTTGCGGCAGTGTTCGCTGCCGTCGACGGGAAGAAGAATGCGCATGAAGGATACCTCCTGTTTGTTTGAAGGTCATTGGCCTGAATCCATTCTAGCGCAGGATGTTCGCCCGAAGGGTGGCTAGGAGCGGGTAAAACCGCAGATTTCGGGTGCGTCGCAAAGGCTATCAACATGGGCGTCCGCCTCCTCGAGGAGTCGTGCCCTGTCGGCTTCGGACCACGGATCCCTGACGACGACGGTCTGAATGCCTGCGGCGTGCGCGGCGCGCAGGCCGGGAAGCGAGTCCTCGAAGACGAGCGCCTCATCGGCGCGCACGCCGAGGGTCTCGAGCGCGAGGTGGTAGACCTCGGGGTCTGGCTTGATGCGGCTCACGTTCTCGCGCGTGAGAATGGCGTCGAAGACGCTGCTGAATGCAAGCTCGGGCGCGATGTGCGGGTTGACGGTCTCGTAGATGTCGATGTTGGCGCGCTTGGTCGTGGTGGCGACGGCGAGTTTGAAGCCGCGCTCCGAGAGCGTCTTCACGAAGGCGGCCGCGCCCGGCTTGAGGCGCACGTCGGACTTGAGAAGAGCGCGCGAGATGTGGTAGCGCTCGCGATGGACCTCCTCGCCGGGAAGCGGGCTCCCGCAGAAGGCGGCCAGATCCGCGCAGAAGCCGACATAAGGATTGGGTTCGAGGGCATGCCGCACGAGCGCATCCTCACGAAGGCGGGCGAGCGTCACGGGGTCGGCGGCGAGATCGGGACGGCCGAGGCTCGTGACGAGAAGCTCGTCGACTGCGCTCCAGATGCCGAGAGAGTCAATGAGGGTGCCGTCAAGGTCGAAGATGACCGCCTTTTTGCCTTTGAGCATGATGTGTCCCGATCGTGTTGCGCAAAAGTGAAATTATCTCACGGGCCTCGGCGGCGGGGGCGCCATGCGCGGCCAAGGGCCCCAGCCCGGTCCCCAGAACCAGCCGTGGTCCATGTAGAGCATCATGCGGTCTCGTTCGATTTCTGCGTCGCGCGCACGCTTCTGGGCGCGCTCGAGCGCCCACTGGAGGTCCTGCTCGAGGCCTGGTGCGGACTTGGGACGGTTGATTCTCACGGTCATGCCGTGTCGCAGGTCGCACAACGGCAGCGCTGCGTCGGTCGAGGCGGAGGCGCCGCTCGGCCACCTTGCCGTAAAGCCGGGAATCTGCGCACACTGTCCGGGATGGGCACCGTGCCTGAGCTCGTCGGTGTCGTACTCGACGTCGAGGGGCGCGCGGCCGTAGACGATGCTTCCCGATGCGTCGGTGATGACGGCGCCCTCGGGTTCGGAGACGACCGTGACGTAGGTAGAACAGCCCGTGAGGAAGACTGGAACGAGCAGAGCGGAAAGAACGGCGGCGCGCATGGTGCCCTCCGGAAAATGAAAGGTTCAGAAGGTCATTCTAACCGCACGTGATGCGGGGCGTACGCCGGCTCACGGAGGTGCCTGCGGGAGAGGTGATTTGCGCCAAAGGAAGGAATGCTGCGGGCGTGAATGGGAGTAAAAGCCAAAAAACGCCGCAGGGCGGGCCTGCGGCGGTCTTCGGCTCATGGAGTCGAATGCGGCTTAGGGGATGTAGCGTTCGGGTTCGGGGCTTTCGAACTCGGTTTCGATCCACTTGAAGCCGTTGCGTTCGGCAGCCGGGATGCCCGCCTTCGTCGTGACGAGGGTGATGCCGGTGCCCGTGATCTCGCCGTTCTTCATGACGGACTTGCCGGCGACGATCGTCTCGACGGCCTGCTGGCGGTCGTAGTCGAAGACGGTGATGTCGGCGGCGGCGCCTTCGGAGAGGTGGCCGCGGTCATGCAGGCGCAGGTGGCGTGCTGGGTTGACGGAGGTCTTGACGACGAACTCGGGGAGCGTCAGGGCGCCGAACTTGACGAGCGAGAGGCCGACCGAGATGGCGACGTTGCGCGGAATGCAGCCGCCGTCGGTGGAGATGGCGTCGACCACGAAGCTGCCGTCCTCGCGCTTGGCTGTGGCGACCATGAAGCGGGAGAGTGCGGGGTTGACGGGGAAGCTGCCTGCGCCCTTCATGCCCTGCTTTTCCCAGAGTTCGAGCGCGGCCTCGCCCTCGACGAGTTCGGACATGAAGCCCGTGTCGGCGATCGCGAAGCAGCGGTGCGTGAGGAAGGCTTCGCGCATGCCGGCGGCGTCGGGCGTGAGGCCGAACGTCTCGAGGCAGGTGCGGGTGACGTGGTCGATGATCTGGCCGTCCTCGTCGCAGTCAAGCACGGTGCCGTTGTTGGGGCTCACGTAGGCTTCGCACCAGAGGTTCGGGTTGGCGCGCAGCATCTCGATGGCTTCCTTCGACTCTTCGTCGACGGGATTGACGCGGCCGCGGCAGTAAGCGTTGATGTGGGCGAGGTGCAGGCGCTGGCCCTTGGCGGCCTCGATGACCTCGCGCATGCCGAGGATGTTGGAGCCCGCAGTGTGAGAACCGGCGTGCCAGGCGACGTAGGCGTTCATGTCGTTGGCGGTCTTGACGAGTTCGCGGCTCGTTTCAAGCGGCAGCGGCCAGTGGCCGCCCATGATCTTGACGCCGACGGCGCCCTTTTCGAGGCTTTCACGGACAAACTTCTCGAGCTGCTCGCGCGTGGGCGTCATCGTGCCGCAGTGCATTATGGGCGAGAAGCCTTCGAGCATCGCGACGTTGATGCCTGCGCCGCAGGTCTTGGACGTCTCGAGGATTTCGTCGACGGGACCCGCCATGTCGAGACAGGTCGTCACGCCGGCGGCAGCCGCCATGCGCGTGCCGTAGGCAGAGCCGAACATGCTGCCGAGATGCAGATGGGGATCGATGAGGCCGGGCATGACGACGAGGCCCGTGAGGTCCTCGACTTCAGAAGCTTCGCCCTGGAGGTTCGGTCCGACGGCTGCAATGCGGCCGTCCTTGACGGCTACGTCCATGACGCCGTCGCGGCCGTTGACGGGGTCCACGACACGGGCATTCCTGAGAAGACGATCCCACATAACTTGATTCTCCTTTTGGTCGGTGCGGCGCTCGGCCGTCTGGTCTGTTGGTCGGATGGTGGCGGGCGCCTGCGCGCCAGCCATTCTTCAATTGTAGGATTGAATTTACCGACCGGTCCGTAGGGTTTTCGCATATGCGCGGGGCTCGGCGGCGTCCCCACCGGCAAAAATGCGATACTTCTAGGCACTTCCGAGCGGTTGCGATGTCCCGTGCCGGCCGCTTTGGGCTAAGGACGACAAAGACCATGATCAAAGGCGAAAAGAACAACATCGACCTCTCATTCGAGGACATGCAGTTTCTGCTGGCGCTCTATGAAACGCAGAGCCTCACGCAGACGGCGGGCGACATGAGGTTCAGCATGGGCGCGGCCTCGCGCAGGCTTTCGCATGTGAGGGAGGTCTTCGGCGACGAGCTCTTCGTGCGCTCGGGTTTGTCGATGCTGCCGACGAGCCGCATGCGCGAGCTCAGGGACCGCCTTGCCGAGCTCGTGGACCAGACGCGGCGGCTTCTCAATCCCGAGCCGCTCGAGCTGCACGAGATGAACCGCGTGGTGCGCCTCATTTCAGCCGACAACGGCATCGCCACGCTGCTGAGCGCAGCGGTCGAGCGTTTCTACAATGCCGTTCCCAACAGCCGCTTTGCGATCGAGCCGCTTGACGTGAGGGTGCTCGAGAGGCTTCGCGCCAACGAGGCCGACATGGCGTTCTTTCCCGCGACGGAGCTCCCGCCCGACTTTCACTCGCTCAGGATCTATCGCTCGAGAAAAGGCATTCTCGTCAGGGACGGACATCCCGTGATCGAGGCCTACGAGAAGGCGGGCGTCATGACCTGGGAGCTTCTCAACCGCTGGCCCGCCGTCTGCGTCAATGCGGGGATGAAGGACGGCGGCGCGAAGAGCGTCGAGGGACGCAGGGTGGGCGTGGTGGTGCCCTATTTCCTGACCGTTCCCTATGTGGTGGCGAGGACGGACTTCACGTTCGAGGGGCCGCTCATCACTCTCAGGCGCTTCATGATGGACTCGCAGTTTCAGTTCAGGATTCTGCCGATGCCCGAGGAGTCGGGACCCTTCGAGCCGAGGCTCGTCTGGCACCACTGCACCCACACGGACCCCTTTCTGCAGTGGGTGAGGGGTCTCGTGGTGGATGCGGCAAGAAGCGAGGCGAGGCTTCTGGGCGTGATCGACACGTCCGAGGAGTGACGGCGCCTGCTATTTGATGGCGTCGAGAATGGAGTTCGGCCTGTAGCCGAGCGTCTGGATGGCGACGACGGATTCGCCCTTCTGCAGGCGTAGGATGCGCTCGACGTGGCGGGCGTCGAAGCCCGTGCGGGCGACGCAGGAGAGGTCCATGGCGGCTGCGGCCATGTAGACAGCCTGAATCTTGGCGCCCACGTCGATGATCATGCTGCGCGTGCGCATTTCCTCGAGCTTTTCGGGCGTCCAGGCGGAGTGCCTGAGCTTTTCGACGACGCCTTCGCCGAGGCGTGAGATCAGCGTCTCGGTGCGCGGGCGGTTGGAGACGTAGACGATGTGCACGGGCGCAACCTTGAGGTGCGGCGCGGCGAAGAAGGTCTCGCTCCTGAGGTCCGCAAGGTCGCAGAAGAGAAGGCCGTTTTTTTCGGGCACCCAGCGCCAGATGCCGTTGCTCTTGAGAAGATAGATGTCGGTCTCGCGCCAGTCGAGCGCGGTGGGCGTGGTGCGTCGTCCGTTCGAGCGGTTGATGCCGTCCGCCGCCCAGAGGATCGTGGCCATGTCGAGGTCGGAGAGGGGCTCGTCGCTGAAGGTGCGGCGGGTCTGGCGGCGCTCGAGGACCTCCGTGAGCGGCATGTCGAGGCGACGGGGCTTGGGGAGTGAGCGGAATACGACGTGTGAGTCGTCGGTGCCGAAGCGGCGCTCGAGCTCCTCCTTCACGTCCTCGACCTCGGCGCGCAGGCGCGTGACCTGGCGGTCGAGGTTCTCGCGGATTTCGGAGACGTGCTCCTTGAGTTCGCGACGGATTTCGTCGGTGAGGGTGGAGACCTCCTTGCGCAGGTCTTGAAGTGATTTCTTGGACATTCGTGCTTTCCTTCGGGCGTGCGCTCCCTGGGCGGGGCGCTCGCCGCTTTGTCTGTAGAATAGCGCGAAGACGGACCGTTCAGTGCGGTCCGAAAGTTGCCAAATGTGAAGGATGCGTTGATTGAGACGAGGAGGTCTGGCTGATGAGGGCGATTACGGAAGAGCGCGCCGGCACCGACATGGTGTTCAGGGTGAGCGTTCCCGCGGACAAGGCGGACGCCGTGAGAAGGCATCTCGAGAGCATGATGATGCTTCTCGGGGAGTCCGTCGTCACGATCGGTGCGCCTGAGGAGACGCCCGACCTGCCGCCGGGTCCCATGCTCAAGAAGCTCAGGAAGGAAAGGGGACTTTCGCAGAAGTCTCTGGCCGAGCAGCTGGGCACGAATCAGGTCCGCGTCTCCGACATGGAGCAGGGCGTGAGGCCCATTACGCCCGAGTTCGCAACGAAGCTCGCGGCCTTCTTCGGCGTTTCGGCGAGGTTCTTCCTGGTGTAGGCGTCAGGGAAAAGGAAAAAAGACGAGCGGAAAAGCCCCGCAGGCGGGCGCCTGGCGGGGCTTTTGGGCGATCAGTGCTGCAGAAGCTTCACTGCCTGGCCTTGCGGAGTTCGCGGGCGACGCGCTCCTCCATCAGGCGGATGAGCTCGCTGCTCGGCGGCGTCGGGGCGTCGGGCTGGGCACGGAGCAGGTCCTTGCCGGAGACGATCTCCCTGATTTCGTCGCTGTTCGTGAGCGTCTCAAGCGTGGCCGTGTTGAGGCGCGAGTAGAAGTCTCGGGTGGCCTCGTTGAGAAGGTTGCGGAGCTTGCAGCATTTGGAAAGGGCGCATTCGTGCGGCTCGAAGCAGTCGATGAGTTCGCCCTGTTCCTCAAGAATCTGAACGATGTCGCCGATCTTGTATTCGGACGGGTGCATCTTGAGGGTGAGGCCGCCGAATCTGCCGCGGTGAGTCTGAACCCAGTTCTTGGTGCTCATGAAGTGAACAACTTTGACCATGTGGTTGCGGGACCACTTGAAGCGTTCGGCAAGCTCTGTAACTGTAACGAGTCCCTTGCGTTCGTTGTGGGTGAGGTAAATCAGCACGCGGAGGCTGAGGTCTGTAAATCGTGTTAAGGAAGCTCTTCAAAAACCCCCGTGCCAAGCCGGATGGAACAAAAATGTTCT
>ONZU01000495.1_pt1 | contig 36832 bp, 34 predicted proteins | sample 1671161 | NCBI WGS metagenome assembly ONZU01 (sample SAMN06348128, study PRJEB24527) | human gut metagenome | biome: human gut; feature: ankylosing spondylitis patient; material: feces | host: Homo sapiens | place: China | collected 2015-10
GAGCGCAAGCCATTTGACCGAAAGAGAAAACTGCCCCGCGCCACCAGCGCGAGAAGCCGTTACCCTCTACAAGCCTCCACAAACGCCCCAAACAGCCCCTGCTGTGCCGGGTCTGCGTCGCTGAGCCACTCCGGGTGCCACTGGACGCCGAGGCAGAAGTGTGCGTCCGGCTTTTCCAGTGCTTCCACAATGCCGTCCTCGCTGAGGGCGGCTATTTCTAATTCGGGGGCAATGCGGTCTGCCGCCTGATGGTGCTGGCTGTTGACGAGCACGGTGTCCTGCCCCAGCAGGCGGGACAGCAACGTCCCCCGCCGCACCGTGACGGTATGGACTTTCGCCCAGTGGTCATTGTGGGGAACGTGCTCGAAAGGCTTGATGTCCTGATACAGCGTGCCGCCCAGCACGACGTTCATCACCTGAATGCCCCGGCAGATGCCCAGCACCGGCTTGTCTGCCGCGAGGAACGCCTGCAGCAGCTTCGGCTCGGCGGCGTCCCGCAGAAGGTTCGGCTCGCCGCAGGCGGGGAGGCGCTCCTGCCCGTAGAAGGCCGGGTCCATGTCACCGCCGCCCGGCAGCAAGAGTCCGTCGCAGGTCAGCGCCTCGGCTGCGGCGGCGTCCGGGTCGGAAAGCTCTACCCAGTGTACCTCGGCATCAGCCCGGGCCAGACTTTCCACATATTTTGACTGTGCGGTGGTAAGCTCCGGGTCCGTGCTCATCCGGGGCATGGCGATGGTGACAGACATAACAAGCATCCTTTCAACTTCTGGATATAACAAAAACCCAGAACCATCGGTTCTGGGTTTTGTGGCGGAAAGATGGGGATTCGAACCCCAGAACGCTTTTGACACGTTACACGATTTCCAGTCGTGCGCCTTAGACCAACTCAGCCATCTTTCCACATCTTCAGTTCTCAGTGCTTCGGGCCGCGGCCCTCAGCGCTCCACTATAATACCTGAAAGAAGGTCTTTTGTCAAGCATTTTTTCAAAAAAGTTTGCATTTTTTCAAAAATGACGCAGCTTCGATGACTGAAAATGAAAAGGAGACGAAGACCCCCTTGACGCAGGCGGCAAACGGGGCTATGATGAGGGCAGAGAGTATGCAGAGCGGGAAACTCTGCGGAAAACAAAAGGAATTCAGGAGGAAAAACAGATGAATTATTCAGATGTTTTAGCCAATGCCCGCGAGTGCATCGGCAAATACTGCAAGGCCTGCCCGGTGTGCAACGGCGTGGCCTGCAAGAATCAGATCCCCGGCCCCGGTGCAAAGGGTGTGGGCGACACGGCCATCCGCAATTATAATAAGTGGGCCGACATCCGTGTGAACATGGATACCCTCTGCGAGAACGGCACCCCCGATACCCACGTGGAGCTGTTCGGCCGCAGCTTCAAGTACCCCTTCTTCGCCGGCCCTGTGGGTGCGGTGAACCTCCACTACTCCGACGTCTACACCGACATGACATACAACGACGTGCTGGTGCGCGCCTGCGCCGAGAGCGGTATTGCTGCCTTTACCGGCGACGGCACTAATCCTGACGTCATGACCATGGCCACCAAGGCCATCGGCAATGCCGATGGCTGCGGCGTGCCGACCATCAAGCCCTGGAACATCGACACCATTAAAGAGAAGATGGCACAGGCCAAGGCCAGCGGCTGCTTTGCCGTGGCCATGGACGTGGATGCCGCCGGCCTGCCCTTCCTCAAGAATATGACCCCTCCGGCCGGCAGCAAGAGCGTGGCCGAGCTGGCTGAGATCGTCAAGCTGGCCGAGCGTCCCTTCATCGTCAAGGGCGTCATGACCGTCAAGGGTGCTTTCAAGGCCAAGGAGGCCGGTGCCGCCGCCATCGTGGTATCCAACCACGGCGGCCGCGTCCTCGACCAGTGTCCTGCCACTGCCGAAGTCCTGCCTGAGATCGCCGCGGCTCTCAAGGGTACCGGCGTCAAGGTCCTGGTGGACGGCGGCATCCGCACCGGTGTGGACGTCTTCAAGGCACTGGCACTGGGCGCGGACGGCGTGCTCATCTGCCGCCCCTTCGTCACGGCTGTCTACGGCGGCGGTGCCGAGGGCGTCAAGTGCTACATCGACAAACTGGCCGGTGAGCTGGCCGACACCATGCAGATGTGCGGCGCGCACTCCATTGCGGAGATCACGCCGGATATGGTGCGGGTCTAAAAACATCGTTTATTAAAAAGCAGACATCCCCCTGAAAAGTCAAAAGATGATTTTTCAGGGGGGACATTATTTTGAAATAGAAAACTTCATTGCTGAATTATAATAGACCTGATATAATTTGAATGGTGGTGTATGGAGAAAACGGGGGTCGGCTGAAAATAAGAGGAATCTGAATATGATTACATTAAAGCAATATACAAATGAGGAAAATCAAATCCTTCCGCTGATTCAAGGCTTTTGGAAGGCACACAGCCACTACGACCAAAGCGGAGAAGAAGCACAGGAAGATTTGACCAACTGGACAAAAGACGGACATATTATTTATTTTATCCAACACGATGAAACCGTTGTGGGTTTTGCACATTTGGGCAGTCGGGGTGGAAAAACAGACTGGTTGGAAGAACTTTTTATTTTGCCAGAATATCAGGGAAACGGCTTCGGCAGTGAAGCAATTCATCAGTTGGAAGAGATTGTAAAGCAGTATTCCGCGTCGCTTTACATTGAAGCTGCTGCCCGGAATGAAGCGGCCATCCGGCTGTATCGAAAACTGGGATACGATTGTCTGAATACCATCACGATTCGCAAGGATTTCCCGGGCTACGAGTACGATGTAGTGCGAAAAGAAAAAATCCACGGGTTAGAGTTTGAGATTCGGAAGGACAAAGACTTCTGATTTGCTAAAATAACAAAGAAAAGCGGCGTCACAGCTAACCACTGTGATGCCGCTTTTGCGTTATCAAAAATTATTTCAGCGTTCCATCCAGAACCTGCTGATAGTACCACGGTTTCGGGGCGTGGAAGGTCTTGCCGCTGAGAAACTCGAAATCGGGCTGGTTGAAGTGGGGCATGGTCAGCTCCCACGCGCAGAGGGCTTGATATTTGAGCTTCAGTTCGCGGTTGGCGGTGTTGTTGCCGTACTTGCTGTCGCCGAGGATGGGGCAGCCGATGCTTGCCATGTGGGCGCGGATCTGATGGGTGCGGCCGGTGATGAGCTGCACCTTGAGCAGGGCCAGACGGCCGGAGACGGCGATGGTCTCGTAGCGGGTCTCCACGTCCTTGGCGCCCGGCTGCTTGTCCTCCACGATCTTCACGATGCCGCGGTCGGCATCCTTGAGCAAGTAGCCGCCGAGGGTGGCGTCCGGGGGCGTGGGACGGCCAAAGGTGACGCAGAGGTAAGTCTTTTTCACCTCACGGCTCTTGATGGCGGCGAGGAACAGCTCCTCGGCCTCCGGCGTCTTTGCGATGATGACAAGGCCGCTGGTGCCGGTGTCGAGGCGGTGGCAGAGGGCGGGAGTGTAGACGTCATTCTCTTTGTACTCGCCCTGCTGGTTGAGGTAGAGCAGAGCGCGGTTCAGCAGGGTGTCGTCGTCGGGACCGTCCACAGCGAGGCCGGCGGGCTTGTTGACGATGAGGATCTGCGGGCAGTCGTACACCACCTGCGCCGGGCCGCGGGCGTTCTTCCACGCCGGGCCGTCTACACGCTTGTCAGCGTCCAGAACATCGTCAAGGATGAACAGCTTGATCTCGTCGCCTGCCATCACGCGGGTGGAGAGCGGCTGCTTTTTGCCGTTCAGTTTGATTTTATTTTCGCGCAGGGCCTTGTTCAGACGGCCCGGGTTCAGCGCGGGGAATTGCTGCATCAGATAGTTGTCCAGCCGGGTGGGGGCGAGACATTTTACTTTCAATATTTTCACGGAAGTTTCCTCTCTAAATTAAGAATAGGCTAAGATTTGCTTTTATTGTAGCGAATCCGCCTTCTTACGTCAAGTTGGTTGTTTACTTTTTCAAAAAACAAGAGTATACTGTGCCGGTGCAAAAAGAATTCATCGGAATTTAACGATGGTTTCATCATCAAATCTCCATTTATGGTATAATGAGAGCCTTACATGATTGAAGAGGGAAGAAGGTATCGATATGACGAACGACAAGAAACGGATGCTCCTTGCAGGCGTTCTGGCTCTGGGGATGCTGGCCGGATGCAGCTCTGCCAGCGCTGCCAGTGCCGCCAGCGGCATGGCCGGTTCGATGCCCGCCGCCAGCGAAGCCGAAGAGGTGAGCAGCGAAGTGCGCGTCCTGCCCGGCGAAGAGGGCGTCATAATGCCCATCGACCAGGGCAGTCTTGAAGAGATGGAGACCGGCTCCTATAAGTTCGCCGCGAACATCTCGAGCGTGGACACCAAGAAGCGCCAGATGACCCTGACGGTCTACGGCTACGACGCTTACCGCGCCGAGGACGTGGACGCACTGGACGTGGGCATCGTTTTCAGCACCCATCTGGACGGCGCTGTGGAAGCACAGAACGTGACTGTGGAAAAAATCGAAAGGAATGAAGAGAACGGCACCGTCTCCATCAACGGCGGCATCGAAGAGGGCGGCGTAGACCTCTGGCGCAGCGGCGACATCTACCGCACCGTCACCTACGACGACTACCCGGTCTACTACATGATGGGAGAACTCGTGCTGCCCGTGGACGACAGTGTGACCCTCAGCGACAGCTCCGCCAGCGTGGACGCTGTGCCGGTGGAGACGAGCGGCATCATCGAGGTGGGCAAGGCCGTCTCGGAGGACAAGGACAACTGGACGCCTTATAACACCACTGTCTTCACGAAGGACGGCGCCGTCAGCAATATCCTCCGCATCTGGGTGCCGTGACGCGCGATTTTTGGGAAAACCCGTTGACAAATGGCCTGACTATGCTATAATCTGAAATGAACGCAAAGGAGTAGTATGCCCTTTGCGCGTGAATGGTAATTATGGCAAATGGCAAGGATGGGGCCAGAAGGATGTGTGCCGCCGCCCAGAGAGAACGCCCTTGGCTGAAAGGCGTTCCGGCAGAGCATTTTTTACGCCACCCCGGAGCTTCCGGCGAAACAAACCGGACGCTGCGCAGCGTTACAGCGCACAAAGCGGCAGGAGCGCCCCGGCGGCATTTCTGCAATTTGGGTGGTACCACGGAGCTTTTCAGACAGCCTTCGTCCCTTTTCGGGATGAGGGCTGTTTTTTGTTTTTTGCCCGACTGCCATAAAAACTGCGTCCGGAGGAGGACGCCGATACACGAGGAGAGATTAAAACTATGCAATGGACCGGTTTGAATGAACTGCGTGACAAGTACCTTACCTTCTTTGAGGGCAAGGGACACCTGCGTCTGGACAGCTTCCCGCTCGTCCCGAAGAACGACCCCAGCCTGCTGCTCATCAACAGCGGCATGGCACCTATGAAGAAGTGGTTCCTCGCTCAGGAGGAGCCGCCCCGTCATCGCGTGACTACCTGCCAGAAGTGCATCCGCACCCCTGACATCGAGCGCGTGGGCATCACCGCCCGCCACGGCACCTTCTTCGAGATGCTGGGCAACTTCTCCTTCCAGGATTACTTCAAGGAAGAGGTCATTCCCTGGGCATGGGAGTTCCTGACTTCCGACGAGTGGATGGCGATCCCGAAGGATAAGCTGCACATCTCCGTCTACAAAGAGGACGATGAGGCTTACGACATCTGGACCAAGAAGGTGGGCGTTGCCCCCGACCACATGGTCCGTCTGGGCAAGGAAGACAACTTCTGGGAGCACGGCTCCGGCCCGTGCGGCCCCTGCTCTGAGATCTACTTCGACCGCGGCCCCGAGTACGGCTGCGGCAAGCCGACCTGCGGCGTGGGCTGTGACTGCGACCGCTATATGGAGATCTGGAACCTGGTGTTCAGCCAGTTCGATGCCGACGGCAAGGGCCACTACGAGCGTCTGGCACGCCCCAACATTGATACCGGCATGGGTCTGGAGCGTCTGGCCTGCGTGATGCAGGGTGTGGGCAACCTGTTCGAGGTCGATACCGTCCAGAGCGTGCTGCACCATGTGGAGCGCATCGCCGGCAAGACCTACGGCACCAACCCCAAGGAGGACATCTCCATCCGCGTCATCACCGACCACATCCGCAGCTGCACCTTCATGGTGTCTGACGGCATCCTGCCCTCCAACGAGGGCCGCGGCTACGTGCTGCGCCGTCTGCTCCGCCGCGCTGCCCGCCATGGCCGTATGCTGGGCATCAGCCGCCCCTTCCTCGTGGAGCTGGTGGAGACGGTCATCCAGTCCAGCGAGTCCGCTTACCCCGAGTTGCGTGAGCACGACGCCTATATCAAGAAGGTCATCGGCACCGAGGAGGCAAACTTTGCCCGCACCATCGACGCCGGCATGAACATCCTGAACAACATGATCGACGGTCTGGAAAAGGCTCACGAGCACCTGCTGAAGGGTCTGGACGTCTTCAAGCTGAACGATACCTTCGGCTTCCCCCTCGACCTGACCAAGGAGATCGCTGCGGAGCAGGGCATCGAGATCGACGAGGAGGGCTTCCACGCCGAGATGACCAAGCAGAAGGAGCGCGCCCGTGCAGAGCGCCTCAAGAAAAACATCTCCGGCTGGAGCGAAGACCTGTTCGGCACTCTGACCGCTGAGCCCACCGAGTTCGTGGGCTACGACACCCTCAAGAGCGACAGCGTCGTTGTGGCGCTGAGCGACGAGGAGACTCTGACCGACGCCATCGCCACCGACGAGCAGGCCAAGGAAGGCGTGCTGGTCGTTCTCGATAAGACCCCGTTCTACGCTGAGATGGGCGGTCAGGCCGCAGACCACGGCGTCATCACCGGCGCTGAGTGCGTGCTGCGCGTGCAGGACGTCAAGAAGACCCCCAAGGGCTACTACGTCCACACCTGCACCCTCGAGAGCGGCATCGTCCATGTCGGCGACCATCTGACCGCCCGCGTGGATAAGGAATACCGCATGGCCATCGCCCGCAACCACACCGCTACCCACCTGCTGCAGGCAGCTCTGCGCGAGGTCCTGGGTGACCACGTCCATCAGGCAGGCTCCTATCAGGACGCTTCCATCACCCACTTCGACTTCACCCACTTCAGCGCTGTCACTCCCGAGGAGCTGGTCCGTGTGCAGAAGATCGTCAACGACAAGATCTTCGAGTCGATGAACGTCACTGTCAAGGAGATGCCTATCGAAGAGGCCAAGAAGCTGGGCGCTATGGCTCTGTTCGGCGAGAAGTACGGCAAGGTCGTCCGTGTTGTTGATATTGAGGGCTGGTCCACCGAGTTCTGCGGCGGCACCCACGTCAAGAACACCGCTCAGATCGGCGGCTTCAAGATCGTCAGCGAGAGCTCTGTTGCTGCCGGCATCCGCCGTATCGAGGCTGTCACCGGCCGCAATCTGCTGATCCGTGCCAATATGCAGGAAGCGATGCTGCACACTGTGGCGAACACCCTGAAGGCAAACAACGTCGCCGCTCTGCCCGTTCGTGCGGAGGCTGTCATGGCTGAGAACAAAGCTATGAGCAAGGAGCTGGAGGACATCAAGGCAAAGGTCGCTGCTTCCAAGGTCACCAGCCTGTTCGACAACGCTGAGACCGTCGGCGACGTCAAGATCGCTTCCGCTTACTTCACCGGCACCTCCGGCGACACCCTGCGCGGCATGTGCGACACCATCCGTGACAATGCCAAGGCTGCTGCTGTGGCTGTTCTGGTGGGCAAGTCTGACGACAAGATCACCATGGCCGTTACCGTGACCAAGGACGCTCAGGCAAAGGGTCTGAAGGCCGGCAATCTCGTCAAGGAGATCTCTGCCATCGCAGGCGGCAAGGGCGGCGGCAAGCCCGACTTCGCTATGGCCGGTCTGAAGGACGAGACCAAGATCGACGAGGCTCTGGCCGCTGTCAAGAGCATCGTGGAGAAGCAGCTGGGCTGATGTTTGGACAAAGGAGCTGCGCGTGAAAGGCTCTCCCTCTGGGAGAGCTGTCACCGCAGGTGACTGAGAGGGCAAGCCTGTGGCCCCAGAGCTGCGGCGGCGTGATAGGCAAGAGTTTTGTCAGAGCGATAGTGTCGCTGTGCTTTTAATTTCTTGTCAGCGTCCTTGCCCTCTCCGTCTGCTTCGCAGACACCTCTCCCAAAGGGAGAGGCTTGACAACATACAGCAGCATCCTGATAATAGATAGTAGGAAGGAGCGATTCCCATGGAAGATTGTCTGTTTTGCAGAATTGCAGCGGGGGACATCCCCTCGAAGAAGCTCTATGAGGACGAGCAGGTGGTGGCATTCTATGACATCGCCCCGCAGGCCAAGGTGCATTTCCTGGTCATCCCCAAAAAGCACATCCCCTCGGCCGCTGCGCTGACCGAGGAAGACGGCGCTCTGCTGGGCCACGTCTTTGCGGTCATCGCAAAGCTTGCCAAGGAGCAGGGCCTCGACAACGGCTACCGCGTCATCTCCAATGTGGGCGAGGACGCCGGCCAGACCGTCAAGCATCTGCACTTCCATGTTCTGGGCGGCGAGAAGCTGCCTGTCTGATTCCGAAAAAGTAAGGGAGATCGTTGAATATGGCTAAGACTTATACGCTGAATGTCGCGGGCCTGACCCGTGAGCTGACCATCTGCAAGGTGAACGACCACATGGACATTGCGGCCTTCATCATGCTGGGCGATGCCGAGCTGACGGTGGCTGCTGCCACTGAGCTGCTCAAGAAATGCCCGGATTTTGACATCCTGCTGACCGCTGAGGCCAAGGGCATCCCGCTGGCTCACGAGATGAGCCGCCAGAGCGGCAAGCCCTACGTCTGCGCACGCAAGGGCGTCAAGCTGTATATGCCCGACCCTGTTGTCGTCGAGGACCAGTCCATCACCACTGCTGGCAAGCAGAAGCTGGTCATCGACCGCAAGGAGCTGGACAAGATGAGCGGCAAGCGGGTGCTGGTCGTGGATGATGTCATCTCCACCGGCGGCTCTCTCAAGGCTCTGGACGAGCTGGCCGAGCAGACCCAGTGTACCATCGTGGGTCAGGCCGCCGTTCTGGCCGAGGGTGATGCTGCCCAGCGCAAGGACATCATCTTCCTTGAGCCGCTGCCTCTGTTCCTCCACTAAACCGGTATGCGACGCCCGCTCTGCGCGTTCTGCCTGAGTGCGCTGGGTGTGTTAGTGTTGTGCTCATTTTTGCCGCAGATGGGGCTTTTGCTGCCGTCTGCGGCAATTTTTGTTCTCTTCTGCCTGCTGGTCTGGTGGAAAGGCGGGGCCGCGAGAGGGTATGCGGTCTGCCTGTTGTTGGGCGCAGTGCTGGGCGTCGGCATCATGAAAACGACCGGCGCACGGCTGGCAAAGATACAGGACGCCTACGCCGGAAAAGAAGTGGCCCTCACCGCCGAAGTGGAGAGCACAGGCCGCGCTTACACGGCGGGCCGGGTGAGTGCCGTGCTGATGGTGGAGACGGTGGATGAGGAAGCTGTCCGCTTCCGGATGGAGTGCGCCAGCCTGCCCAAATGTGAGGCCGGAGGCCGCATCCGGGGCCGCTTTTCGCTGGATGTGCCGGATGCCACCCAGCGTCTGGACGACTACGCCGACGGCATTGTCCTCAGCGCGGAATATCTGTCCGGGATGCTTCGTCTTGGACCCAGCGAAAGCTTCCGCGCCCGGGCGGCTCGGCTCCAGACGGCGCTGAGCCGCGCCCTGCGAAAAGGCATGGCCGAAAACACCGGCGGCGTTCTGGCCGCGATGGTGGTGGGCGACCGGAGCCATCTGACTTCGACTCTTCGCAGTGCCTACCGGGGCGCGGGGCTTTCCCATGTGCTGGTGGTGAGCGGCCTCCACGTCACCATCTTCTGCGGCCTGCTGGATGCTCTGCCCCATCGGGAGCGGGAGCGCAGCCGAGCTTACCGCCGGGTGAGGTCGCTGCTCCGGGCCGGGACGGCCCTTCTGCTGGTGGGCATCACCGGCGCGACGCCCTCTGTCCTCCGGGCGGCGGTGGCGGTCTGGGTCAGCTCCCTCGGCGTCTGGGTGGGAGGCCCGGCGGATACGCTCACCTCGCTGGGCGCGGCAGGCGTCCTCATGTGTCTGGGCAACGGGTACGCGGTCTATGACGTGGGCTTCGAGCTGTCGTTTGCGGCAGTGATGGGAACACTGGCCGGTGCTGAGTGCGCAGGGCGTGGGCGGGAGCGCTATTACGACAGAAAGAAGGAACGGAAAAGCCGCCGGGAGAAACCGCCCCGCGCGGTGCTCCTCTTCCGGCGCTTTGCGGGCGGCGTGTGGGACTCGCTCTGCGTCTCCCTCTGTGCCTCGGCGGCGACCTTCCCGGTGCTGGTGCTGCGGGGGATGAGCACGACGGTCTGGGCTGTGGCGTCGGGCGTGGCCGTCCTCTGGCTGGTGGGGCCGATGCTGAGCTTCGGCCTCGGTGCAGCTCTGCTGGGTCTGGCGGCAGAAGGCTTGCCTTTGTTTGAGATCATCCGCCGCCCGGCGGCCTTCTGTGCCGAAAGGCTGGCATGGCTGATGAACGAGTGGGCTTTCCGGGTGTCCGTTCTGCCGGGAGCGTCCCTCTGGTTTGATGGGACCTATGCCGCACTGGTGTGTCTTGTGCTGATCCTGCTCTGCGCAATGGCAATGCGGCGACACATCCGACTCCGGGTAGCTCTGCCGACGGTCATTCTGCTGGCGGCGCTGGCTATCGGGCTGGAAACGGCTCTGAGCTGGAACGTGGTGAACATCGAGCTGGTGGGGACCCGGGCTTCACCCGCTGTCATTATTACGCAGAGAGAAAAGGCCGTCGTCCTCTTCCGGGGCGGCAGCACCACCCGGCGGGCGGTGGAAAGCCAACTGGAAAAGCGGGGCGTAAAGACGGTCGAGCTTCTGGTTGACCTGCGGATGCAGCCGGAAGAACCCTGCCGTATCGAGGCCCAAAAGCGTATCGAGGCTGCCGCTCTGGCCGAGAATACCACCCGCCGTGCTTCCTGCGGCGGGGTGGACTTGGAACTTTTCCGCACCCGGCAGGGCTGCATTCTGCGGATGCGTGTCGGCGGGCAGAGGTTCATCACCCTCAGCGGAACCGTCCGGCCTGCGAAGCCCATCCGGGCCGAGTGGCTGCTGGCCTCGTCGGCAAGGCCGGACAATATCCGGTACACCGACTGCCTGACCCTGAGCAGCAAATACCGCTGGATGGAAGAGGACGCAGAGCCTGTCTCGCGGCTGCGCCTCCGTCTCGAGGAGTGAGTGCTTTTCAAAGCGGGCAGAGTATGATAAAATAAAATAATCCTAATACAAAGGAGCCGATCATTTGGCAACGGAAACGAAACTCCGGCAGCTGGCCCAGGGAGGCTGTCCGGTCTACTATTTTTATTCCAGCGAGCGCTATCTTGTCCGGCAGGCCGTGGCCCGGGCGGCAAAGCTTCTGGCCGAGGGTGAGGACGAAGAGACGACCGTTCTGGACGGTGCTGCGCCTGAAATCGAGCAGCTCATCATGGCGGCAGGCACCATCTCCTTCTTCGGGACGCGGCGCGTGGTGCTTCTGCCCGAGGTGGACCCCGCCGCCTACAGCGACAAAGACCTCGACGAGCTGTGCGCCACGCTGGCCAGCCTCGAGAATGCCGTGGTGGTGCTGGGCAGCGTGTTCGAGATGGAGCGCAATAAGCTCAAGCTGGGCAAGCGGGCGCAGAAGCTCATCGCCCAGTGTACTAAGGTCGGCTTTGCCGAAGAGCTGGCCAAGCCCAAGCCCTACGAGCTGAAAGTCATGATGATGGACCGCGCCAAGGCGCAGGACACCACCCTTTCCGAGGGTACGGCGACGGCCCTGCTGGAACGCTGCGGCGAAGACCCGTTCCTTCTCGAGAACGAGGTGGACAAGCTCTGCGCCCTCTCCGGCTACCAGACCGTGACCACGGCCATGGTGGCCGAGATGGGGACTGTGAGCCTCGAGGCCGACGTCTTCGAGATGATACGGATGATCACGGCGAAAAACGCCACCGGCGCCTGCAAAAAGCTGCAAACGCTTCTCCGCCTGCAGCAGGAGCCCATCCCCATCACGGCGGCCATGATCGGCAGCTATGTGGATCTCTATCGGGTCAAACTGGGCGCAGCCAAGCGGAAGAGCTACAGCACCGTGTTCAAGGATTTCGGCTACAAGGGCAGCGACTACCGGCTCAAGCGCTCTGCCGAGACAGCCAGCCACTACACGCTGCCCCAGCTGGAAGCCTGTATGCAGATCTTGCTTGAGCTGGACAAGAGTCTGAAAAGCCAGCCCGTGAGCGCGCAGACATTGCTGGAAACGGCGCTCTGCCGTCTGGCGATGGCGGGAGGAAGAAGATGAGCGAGAAACTGGAACTGCTGCACACCGACCGTGTGCTCATCGTGGAGGGCAAATACGATGCGGCCCGTCTCTCTCATCTGACCGACGCCATGATCCTGCTGACGGACGGCTTCGGCATTTATAAGGATAAGAAGCGTCAGCAGCTCTTCAAACAGCTGGCCCACAAAAATGGCCTTATCCTCCTGACGGACTCCGACGCGGCGGGCTTCCGCATCCGCACCTACATCACAAATCTGGTGGGGGAGAAGAACGTGGTGCAAGCCTACGTTCCGGCCATCCACGGCAAGGAAAAGCGGAAGGCTCAGCCCGGCAAAGAGGGGCTTCTGGGGGTCGAGGGCGTGGACGATGCCCTCGTTTTGCAGGCGCTCCGGGACGCTCTGGGCGAAGAAGCTGGCATTGCCCCTGCAAAGCCGGAGGGGCGGCAAATTACTTATACCGACCTCTATGAGTGGGGGCTTTCGGGTACGGCGGGCTCGGCTGAGCGGAAAACAAAGCTGCTCTGCGCTCTCGGTCTGCCGCCCCGGCTCTCGAAAAAAGAGCTGGTGGAAGCCCTCAACCGCCTTTACAGCTATGAGCAGCTGGACGAAATGCAGTCGGAACTGCTCAAAACATGAAAATACAGCAAACTCTCCCAAGAAAAACGTGAAAAAGATTCAAGCGATACTTCTGGGAAATCTGCCGTAAGCTGTGATATAATCAATATACTGTGCGCCCGTCGTGGACGAAACGACGGGCGCAGATTTTTGCAAGGTGCAATAAAGGAGACAATCAATGGAACGCGAAAAACTCAAATCGAGACTCGGGTTCATCCTCCTTTCCGCCGGCTGCGCGATCGGCATCGGAAATGTGTGGAAGTTCCCTTACATGGCAGGTCAGGGCGGCGGCGGCGCTTTCGTGCTGTTCTACCTGCTGTTCCTCGTCATTCTGGGCCTGCCCATCATGACCATGGAGTTCGCCGTGGGCCGTGCCAGCCACAAGAGCCCGGTGCGCGCCTATCAGGCCCTCGAAAAGCCCGGTCAGAAGTGGCACATCCACGGCTACTTCACCCTCATCGGCTGCTACCTGCTGATGATGTTCTACACCACGGTGGCCGGCTGGATGCTCCACTACTTCTACATGACCGCTGCCGGTAAGCTGGTGGGCCTTGACGCCGACCAGGTGGCTGGCAAGTTCACCGAGATGCTGGCAAGCCCGCTGACCATGGGCTTCTGGATGGTGGTCGTTGTGGCCATCGGCATCTTCGTCTGCGCCCGCGGTTTGCAGAACGGCCTCGAGAAAGTCACGAAAGTCATGATGATCGCCCTGCTGGTCATCATGGTGGTGCTGGCAGTCAACAGCATGTTCATGCCCGGCGCAAAGGAGGGCCTGACCTTCTTCCTCGTACCCGACTTTGAGCGGATGAAGGAAGTGGGCATCGTCAACACCCTGGTGGGGGCCATGAATCAGGCGTTCTTCACCCTGAGCCTCGGCATCGGTGCAATGGCCATCTTCGGAAGCTACATCGGCAAAGAGCACGCCCTGCTGGGCGAGAGCGTCCGCGTCGTGGTGCTGGATACCTTCGTCGCCATCACCGCCGGCTTCATCATCTTCCCGGCCTGCTTCACTTACGGCGTGGACCAGACCAGCGGCCCCAGCCTCATCTTCATCACCCTGCCCAACATCTTCGCCAATATGGCGATGGGCCGTCTGTGGGGCAGCCTGTTCTTCCTGTTCATGGCCTTTGCGGCGCTTTCCACCGTGCTGGCCGTCTTCGAGAACATCATCTGCTGCGGCATGGAGCTGACCGGCTGGAACCGTCAGAAGTCCAGCCTCGTCAACTTCTTCCTCATCATCGCCCTCTCTCTGCCCTGTGTGCTGGGCTACAACGTCTGGGCCTGGGACGGCTTCGCCATCTTCGGCGGCGCGGTGCTGGATCTGGAGGATTTCCTCGTCAGCAACCTCTTCCTGCCGCTGGGCTCCCTCGTCTACCTGCTGTTCTGCGTCACCCGCTACGGCTGGGGCTGGGACAACTACAAGAAGGAAGTCAACACCGGCAAAGGCCTCAAGATGCATGACTGGATGCGCGGCTACCTGACCTATGGCCTGCCCCTCATCGTTCTGTTCATCTTCGTGTTCGGCCTGTACGATAAGTTCATCGCCTGATAAAACAAAAATACGGGATGCTGCATTTTACAGCATCCCGTATTTTTGTTCGCTTTATTTCACATACCGGCCTTCGCAGATATTCTTGCAGCAGGCGCTGATGGGAAACCAGCAGCAGTCGCGGCAGATGTCGGCGAGGATCTCCGGCGTGGCCTTGGCGTCGATCTCGCGGATGAGGTCCTGGTAGACGTAATCCTTTTCCTCGAGACCGAAGTATTCCACCGTCTTTGCATCGTAGCGCTTGACCTTTTCCTGCGTGTCGCAGAGGTCAGTCCCCAGCTTGTTGGGGCAGCAGGAGCAGAGGGTGTCAGTGGAGAAGGTGAGGTGGATGGTGGTGCCGGGAACATCCCGCAGCTGATGCACCACGTCGGTCATGTGGGCCACGAAATCGTTGTCATAGCCTTTGCCGGAATAGCCCTGCGTGCAGAGCAGATGATGGGGACGAAGTACGATGCTCATGCTTTCAGCCCCGGAATGCGCTTCCGCAGATTCAGGCCGATGGCGCAGGCCAGAACTGCCTTGATGATGGCAGTGGGGATGAAGGGCAGGACGCAGGCGGTGATACCCACGGCGATGGTGCTGTGGGCGACGACCACGAACATTGCAACGCCCACCACATAGTTGACCACCGTGCCGACGATGACAGCGGTGACGAAAGCACCCTTGAAGGCGTCACGGTGCTCCACGCCGAGGCCGATGATGTAGGCCATCAGGGGGAAAGAGATGAGGAAGCCGCCGGTGGGGCCGACGAACTTATCGAAACCGCCGGAGAAGTTTGCCAGCACCGGCACGCCCACAGCGCCCAGTGCCAGGTACACCAGCGAAGCGATGGCGGAAAGCTTGGAACCCAGCACCACAGCAGCCAGCGTGATGGCGAAGGTCTGCATGGTCATGGGGACGCCCAGAGGCATCGGGATGGAGATCTGGGCCATGACGGCGATGACGGCGGCGAACAGACCTGCATAGCAGATGTCCCGCACAGAGAACTTGGACTTGGTGGCCGCAGCGGCCTGGGTGTTCTGACTCATAAGAATTGTTCCTCCTATACGTTCTGGCCCAAAGCGGCCATACTCCCAGTATGGCAGACTGCAAACGCTGCGTCAACTTTGGATTTGCGAAAAGGTTTACAATTCGAAACGAAAAACAAAACAGAAAAATACACAAAAGATGTCGCTTTTGGTTGTGAAATGTGCTATACTAAATCTTAGCTATAAGAAGCACACCAGTGATATAGAGAGAGGAGAACATCATGCAGCATGAAACCGTGATCGTGCTGGACTTTGGCGGCCAGTACAATCAGCTCATCGCGCGCCGCGTCCGCGAGAATAATGTCTACTGTGAGATCTATTCCTATAAGACGGACCTGTCCGTCATCAAGGCGAAGAACCCCAAGGGCATCATCTTCACCGGCGGCCCCAACAGCGTCTATCTGGAGGATTCGCCCACCATCGACCCCGAGATCTTCAGCTGGGGCGTGCCTGTGCTGGGCATCTGCTACGGCAGCCAGCTCATGATGCACCTGCTGGGCGGCCACGTCTGCCGCGCACCCGAGCGTGAGTACGGCAAGACCGAGGTCTTCGTGGACAACAGCAGCAAGATGTTCACCGATGTGCAGCCCTCCACCGTCTGCTGGATGAGCCACAACGACTATATCGAGCAGGCTGCGCCCGGCTTCAAAATCACTGCCCACACCGTCAACTGCCCGGTGGCCGCAGCTGAGAACGAGGAAAAGGGGCTGTACGCCGTTCAGTTCCACCCCGAGGTGCTCCACACCGCTGAGGGCAAGAAGATGCTGCACAACTTCGTGTACAACGTCTGCGGCTGCACCGGCGACTGGAAAATGGACTCCTTCGTGGAGAACAACGTCGAGGCCCTGAAAAAGCGCATCGGCAGCGGCAAGGTGCTCTGCGCCCTGTCCGGCGGCGTCGATTCCTCCGTGCTGGCTGCCATGCTGGCCAAGGCCATTGGCAAGCAGCTGACCTGCGTGTTCGTAGACCACGGCCTGCTGCGCAAGAACGAGAAGGAAGAGGTCTGCTCTGTCTTCGGCCCCGGCAACGCCAACGGCTTTGACATCAACTTCATCTGCGTGGACGCCCGTGACCGCTACTTTGCAAAGCTGGCCGGTGTCACCGAGCCGGAGCGCAAGCGCAAGATCATCGGCGAGGAGTTCATCCGCGTCTTTGAGGAACAGGCAAAGCAGATCGGTAAGGTCGATTTCCTCGCACAGGGTACCATTTACCCCGATGTCGTCGAGAGCGGTCTGGGCGGTGAGTCCACCGTCATCAAGAGTCACCACAACGTCGGCGGCCTGCCTGACACCGTGGACTTCAAGGAGCTGGTCGAGCCTCTGCGCAACCTGTTCAAGGACGAAGTCCGTCAGGCTGGCCGTGAGCTGGGTCTGCCCGAGTATCTGGTCAGCCGCCAGCCCTTCCCCGGCCCCGGTCTGGGCATCCGCATCATCGGCGAAGTGACCCCCGAGAAGGTCGCGATCGTGCAGGACGCCGACGCCATCTGGCGTGAGGAGATCGCCAAGGCCGGCCTCGATAAGGAGATCAGCCAGTATTACGCCGCTCTGACCAATATGCACAGCGTCGGCGTCATGGGCGACGAGCGCACCTATGACTACGCCGTGGCCCTGCGCGCTGTCACCACCACTGACTTCATGACCGCCGAGAGCTACAATATGCCCTGGGACGTGCTGGGTACTGTCACCAGCCGCATCGTCAATGAGGTCAAGCACGTCAACCGCGTGTTCTACGACTGCACCGGTAAGCCGCCGGCCACGATCGAGCTCGAGTAATCTGCAAAACCTGAAAAGTATTGATACAATGCGATATTTTGAGAACCAAAAGGTGCTCTGATACTGCTTTGATACTATCAGACGATTATTCATAAAGAGAGACATAAAAATGCCCTCTGAGAAACGGTAAGTTTTTCAGAGGGCATTTTTGTGTCTTTTATTCTTTACGCCACTTTTTCTTCGGCTCGTACCGGCCGCAGCCGTCGGCGGTCTGGGGCCAGTTGAGCTTCCATTCCAGATACTCTTCTTTGGTGATCTCGCCCTCCCGGAGCTGCTTCTTACGGAGCTGCCACTCCTTTAAGAAATCATCCAGCAGACGATAGCGGAAGCTGACTGCCATGTGTTTTTCCGGGAGGTCCGGGTCGGTGATGTCTGTGACCTCGTAGAGCCGGGTGCCGGGATAGTGCTCGTCCAGCTCGAACAGAGTGTACATCACATCCTCTGCGGCGTACAGGGTCGGCTCATAGAGGGAACGGTAGTTCACGTCCAGCACCTCCGCAATCTTGCGGAGCAGCTCTTCTTTAGGAGTGCGGGTGTTGCTTTCGTATTGTGCGATGCGGATGTCTGCGCTTTTCTCCTCAAACCCGATGGCAATGCCCAGTTCTTTCTGGGTCATACCTCGGAGGTTGCGGGCACGTTTGATGCGGTCACCGACTGCCATGCGATTGCCTCCTGACTTATTGCAGTCCAACTTTTGATTCGTTGACAACACCGTTGGACTGCATATCGCAAATAGGTTGGTTTTGTCGTAAGGTGCTTTAACCTTGCGATAAACATTTTTGTTAAGTATAGTATAGCACAGAAAAACAGGAGGTGCAATAGAAAATAAACAAAAAAGTTTAAGATTTTACCCGAAAACCTCTTGACTTAACGGAATGTGTTTAGTATAATGAGGACACAAAAAGATAAGCAAAAATGCTTAGTAAAATTGAATGACCGCCAAACTGACCCAAACCGCCAAGACCTTCCGAAAGGAAGCGAGCGCTCCGTAAGGGGACGGCACAGCACCGCAAAGGGGATATGCCTGCCGGAAGTCAGCGAGGATGAAGCGGCACCGAAACGAAACCGACAAGGAAAGGACAAAAAATGGCAAACAGCATTTTTATCAAGGCAGACGAGCTGGCAAAGGAACTGGACATCTCCCAGGGTCTGGCGTACAAGATGATCGCCCAGTGGAACGAGGAACTGAAGGCCAAAGGCTACACGACCGTAGGAGGCCGGGTAAGCAGGAGGTACTATCAGGAGAAGATCTACGGGGCAGGAGAGGAGTGATAAGATGCCAGCCTACAAAGACAGCAGGCAAGGCACATGGTACGCTTCCTTCTACTTCGAGAACTGGCAAGGTGTGAAGCAGAAGAAGCTGAAACGGGGGTTTGCCACCAAGAAGGACGCTCTGGCGTGGGAGCGGGAGTTTCTTCTTCAGCAGGCGGCAGACCTGACCATGACCTTTGAAGCCTTCGTGGAAATTTATATCACGGACAAGAAAAAGCGACTCCGGGAAAACACCTGGTCTACCAAAGAGCACATCATCCGAACGAAAATCTTACCGTATTTCAAAGAAAAGCGGCTCAGCGAGATCAAGCCACGGGATGTGATCGCATGGCAGAACGAGATGCTGAACTACCGGGACAAAAACGGCAAGGCCTACTCGCCGACCTACCTCAAGACGCTGCATGGACAACTCAGTGCCATTCTGAATCACGCCGTCCGGTTCTACGGGCTGAAATCAAACGCAGCAGCCACAGCCGGGTGCATGGGGTCGGAAAAGCACAAGGAAATGCTTTTCTGGACAAAGGAAGAGTACCTCAAATTCGCAGAGGTCATGATGGACAAGCCGCAATCCTATTACGCTTTTGAGGTCCTCTACTGGTGTGGCATCCGGGAGGGCGAGCTGCTGGCTCTGACTTCGGCAGATTTCGACTTGGACAAGGGGCTGCTCTCCATCACCAAATCCTATCAAAGGCTGAAAGGCCGGGATGTGATCACCGACCCGAAAACACCCAAGAGCGTCCGGGTCATCCAGATGCCGCAGTTTCTGACGGACGAGATCAGGGACTATCTGAAATCCCTCTACAAAGTCCAGCCGGATCAGCGGATCTTTGAGGTGACCAAGAGCTACCTGCACCACGAGATGGACAGGGGAGCCAAGGAAGCGGGCGTGAAGCGAATACGAATCCATGATTTGCGGCACTCCCATGTATCGCTCCTGATCGAGATGGGATTCTCGGCTCTGGCGATCGCAGACCGGGTAGGGCATGAGAGTGTGGACATCACCTATAAGTATGCGCACCTCTTCCCCTCAAAGCAGCAGGAGATGGCAAAAAGACTGGACATGGAGCGAAAGGAAGGATGAAAATAGAACGAGTGCTTGACCAGCAAGGAAGATGGCGAAACAAGGTGGTGGCGTTCCGAATGTCACCAGAAGAAGATGCGGTTCTGGAAGCTAAGGTAAAGCTCTCCGGACTGACCAAACAGGAGTATATCATCCGCCGCTTGACTGACAGGGAAATCACCGTGGTAGGCAACCCAAGGGTCTACAAAGCCCTGCGAGACCAGATGAGGCTGATCTATCAGGAATTGCAGCGGCTGGCCGTGGATGAAGAGGTCTCGCCGGACTTGCTGGAAACCCTGCAAATGGTAGCCCTGACGTTGAACGGACTTAAGGAGGAATGCGAATGACAGACAATAGAAAAACGACCGTACCGGGTGCATCTGTTGGCGCAGATGCGGTACAGCCGTCATGTAAAAAACACACCGATATTATAACAAATTCGGACAAGCAAATCAATCTGCAAGCCGCGAAAAAAGCAAACAATTTCGGACTGAATACGGTATCAATGACCGAACTGTATGACACGGTCTATCCGCCGAGGAAACCAATTGTGAATGACCTGCTGTACAGCGGAACGTACCTCTTCGTAGGTGCGCCCAAGGTGGGCAAGTCCTTCTTCATGGGGCAGCTCGCCTACCATGTGGCGATGGGGCTTCCGTTGTGGGAGTACGAGGTGCATCAAGGCACCGTCCTCTATCTGGCGTTGGAGGATGATTACGCCCGGCTGCAGCGACGGCTCTCCCGGATGTTCGGGGTGGAGGAGACCAGCAATCTCTACTTCGCAACGCAGGCCAAGTCCGTGAGCGAGGGACTTGACCAGCAGTTGGAAGGCTTCATCCGGGAGCACCCGGATGTACGGCTCATCATCATCGACACCCTGCAGAAGGTGCGGGAGATCGGCGGTGACCGATACAGCTACGCCAGCGACTACGAGATCGTGACCAAGCTGAAAACTTTCAGCGATAAGTACGGCATCTGCCTGCTGGTGGTTCACCACACCCGAAAGATGGAAGCCGAAGACAGCTTTGACATGATCTCCGGCACCAACGGCCTGTTGGGTGCAGCGGATGGCGCATTCATCATGCAGAAGAAGCGGCGCACGGACAACACCGCCCTGCTGGACATCGTAGGACGCGACCAGCCGGATCAGGAGCTGACGTTGGAGTTTGACCGGGAACGCTGCGTGTGGGAGTTCCAAGGAGCCGAGACGGAACTCTGGAAGCTGCCGCCCGACCCGCTTCTGGAAGCGGTGGCAAAGGTGCTCACCCCGGAACAACCAGAGTGGAGCGGTACGCCCACAGAGCTGCTGGAACGTCTGCCGGGTGTGAGCATACAGGCAAATATCCTGACCCGGAAGCTGAATGTGAGTGCCGACAGGCTCTACAACGACTATGGGATTCGGTACGAAAGCAGGCGCACCCATGATGGCAGGGTGGTCAAATTAACGCTGGAAAATTCTGGGGCGTGACGATTCGTGACGGTTGTGACGGTATTTTTGCTACTATATAAAATATCGTCACAATCGACACAACCGACACAGAATGGTGATAATGATGAAAAATGTGCAAATTTTGCAGGAGCTTTTCGTCGCTTTGCTGCACTACCATCTGAGCGGCAGGGACGAGTATGAAGAAGCCATCGTACAGGGTTTGGAGCAAAAATTGGATGCGATGCTGCGGCATGAGCTGTATGCCCAGTACAAGACAGCACCCACCGAGGAACAGCGGGAGCAGGCTCGGCAGGAGTATCTGGACAGACGAGGCGTGCCAGAAAGCTTCCGCTGGTGAGTTCCTCTATTGGCAGAGGACAGGAGCGTGTCACGCTCCTGTGAATGCAATCACGCAGGAAGGTGGTGTTGGACCGGGCAGCGGCGAGATGTAGCGAAACCCCGTCCGCAGACGGAGACCCCCGGCAGGGAGCAAAGGCATCTTTTGATGGACGAAACGTCTGTCAAAAGTGCTTTTGCGTTACTTTCGACGAAAGTAACAAAGCCTTTGCCGTGTCCGGCACCAGTACCTTCTCCCAGAGAAAGGACGTGCGATTGAAAAGAACCATTTCCGCAATGCGGGGTCCCGGCTCCCTCAACCATAACCGGAGAAGTTTTACCGCAGAGAATGTAGACCCGGAGCGCAGCAGCCTGAATGTCGTGTACCGTGATGAGCCGATTCAGAAGGTGTACCACGAACTGTTTGACGAGGCGGTAGACCGTTACAATGCCAAGCAGAAGCGCAAGGACCGCTGTATCAACGACTACTATGAGCACCTGCGGACAGGCAAGCAGGAAAAGCTCTTCCATGAGTTGATCGTCCAGATCGGCAACAAAGATGATATGGGTGTCCTGACCGAGAATGGCGCACTGGCAAAGGAACTGCTGGACGAGTATATGCAGGGCTTCCAAGAACGTAACCAGACACTGCGGGTGTTCGGAGCGTTCCTCCACATGGACGAAGCCACGCCCCATCTGCACATCGATTTCGTGCCGTATGTGTCCGGCTGGAAGGGCAAAGGACTGGACACCAAGGTGTCCCTGAAGCAGGCTCTGAAGGCCTTGGGCTTTGCAGGCGGCTCCAAACGGGAATCCGAGCTGAACCAGTGGATCAACGCCGAGAAAGAGCAGCTTGCCAAAGTCATGGAACGGCATGGCATCGAGTGGGAGCAGAAAGGCACCCACGAAGAGCACCTGTCTGTGCTGGACTTCAAAAAGCAGGAGCGTAGTAAAGAGGTAGCGGCTCTGGAAGCTGCCAAGCAGGAGTGCCAGACCGACCTGACCGAGATGCAGGAGCAACTGGAAACAGCGCAGACAGCCGTAGAAGCCGCTGAACAGCGGGTACAGAAAGCAGAGCTGACCTACCAGAAGCAGAGCCAGAAGCTGAACAAGCTGGCTCCCATCATGGAAGGTTTGGAAAACCTGTCAGCGCAGTACTCCCAGCGGCCAGAAGAATGGGTGCCAGAAGCAGCCACATTTGAGACCGCCAAGAGCTATCGGGAGAAGAAGGCCATGCCGCTGATCCAGAAGTTGGTGAAGGTACTCTTTGCCCTCCATCGGAAGTACTGGGAGGTTAAGAACGAACGGGATAAGTTCCAGTATTTCTATCAGGACGAGAAGAAGGCTACCCGCCATTTGAGCCAGCAGCTGGAACAGGTAAAAGCTGAGAATTCGCAGCTCTATGCGATGAAACGTGATTTCAGGCGAGTATGGAACTATTTCGGTGCCGAGAAGATGCAGCAGGTCATTGGGATTATGAGGGAGCAGGAGCAGACCGCGGATAGAAGCCAGAAGAAGAACAGGCAGAACAGCGTAGAACTGTAAGCATAGCAGACCCCCGCCAGCGGAGTTGGCGGGGGTCTGTACATATAAGTGATATTTTACTCAAAAAGCTCCGGGGCAATATCCGTCAGAGCAAAGCCGGGAATGTCTTTCTCGTCTTTGTAGGTGCCATCTTCAGCTAGAAACTCGACCTTTGCAAAGTCCGCAACTGGAATCTCAGATTCACAGACATACCAGTTCAGGTAGTCATTAGCGGTTTGTTTGAGGGTTGAGGAAACGCTGCGGTCAGCGTTGTACTTGTCGTAGAAAGTGCGCCAAGGCAGATACCGCCAGATTTTACCATTGGTCCTGATGGTAATGCGGCACATGATTTTGTCGTTGGACAGGCCGGTATTTTTGGCACCAGCATGGTCATTGGCAGTCAGCCAGACGACAGGGTGATAGCTTTCATATTTGTCAACGGATTTATAACCAATTTTCTGCCCATTAAAAAAGAGTGGTTCGTCATGGAGCGTGGCGTTGTCATATTTCAGATTGGAAGGTGTCAGAAGCAGTTTCCCAGTTGCAAGAATCATCCGATACTTGATGAGGCTGGTGTAATGATACAGATTTTCGGGCAGTTTGGTCTTTTTCGCTTTCATTGGCTTTCCTCTCAGTTCACAGGTGTTTGACGATACGAAACTCCGTCCGAGATACAGACAGTGGACGAGATGGGAAGAGTGTACACTATTTCGACGAAAAATGCAACAGAAAACTTCATTGAGATTTCTTGAAAACGAGAAAAGTACAACTTTTCGGAAATTCCGAAGAGTTCAGAGCAGTTGTTAAGTGTTACTTGATAACTCAGGCAATCAGGTAACTATCCGGGATTTACGGATAGTTCGGTTTAACGGAAACAAGCTCTTTGATGAGTGTTTCTCATGATTTGATGAGATTTCGGTTGTGAACGAAGTCGGTTGATGTTATAATTAAGCAAGAGTTAATTGAGAATGGAGAATTTGCAATGTCTGTTTCTTATGATAAGCTTTGGAAGCTGTTAATTGATAAGAAAATGAATAGGACAGAGCTAAAGGATGCTGCTGGTATTAGTTTTAATGTGCTTGCAAAAATGGGAAAAAACGAATTTATCTCGATGGAAAGCTTGTATAAGATTTGTTCAACCCTACAGTGTAACATAAGCGATATTGTTGACTTTGAATTGAAAAAGGAGAAATGAACAAGATGACACCGGAAATGATGGCTGAACTTACCGCTCAAGTTAGTGAACTCGTGCACAGATATAGTAATGATTACCAGCAGTTTCAATGTGCTACCTATAATGAAACACAAGTGCGAGTAGACTTTGTGAATCGGTTCTTTCATATTCTTGGCTGGGATGTGGATAATGAGAGGGGGCTGCCACAACATCTACGTGAGGTGACGCATGAAGCAACAGTTGTGGTAGAAGAAGATGGAGTCCATCGCAGTAAAAAGCCAGATTATTCGTTTAAGGTAGGCACAGAGGTTTTGTTTTTTCTTGAAACAAAGAAACCTGCTGTGAATATTACAGTGGATTCTGCACCAGCTTTTCAGTTGCGCCGATATGGATGGAGTGGCAACTTAAAAATATCGGTATTAACAAATTTTACAGATTTATATATTTATGACTGTTCTATTCGTCCACGAGAAGGAGATGGCATCGGGGTGGCGATGATCGCACATTACCACTTTGATGAGTATATAGAAAGATTTGAAGAAATTTACAATTTGCTTTCGAAAGAAGCTGCATTAACGGGAGAATTTGAAAATCGATTTGAAAATATTCGTAGGGCAGTTCGGAGAGAGCCGTTTGATCAGTATTTTTTAAGCCAGATCAAAAGCTGGCGAAATGCACTTGGTGAAGATATACTCCAAAATAATCCGGATGTCGATAACGAAACACTGAATATTTTTGTTCAGAGGATTCTTAATCGAACTATTTTTCTTCGAATTTGTGAGGATAGATGTCTAGAAAACTACGAGTCCTTACGAAATATTACAACGTATCAAGAATTAAAAACTATGTTTGAAACGGCAGATCGGAAGTATGATTCTGGGCTGTTTGAATTATTGGATGAAGATAGGCTTATTGTTTCTGATGGAGTGCTCATCGAAATTTTTCAGAGTCTATATTATCCAAACAACTCGTATGAGTTTGGTGTTATTGAGCCATACATTATTGGACAGATATACGAGCTCTTCTTAGATGAAAAGTTGGAAGTTCAGCCAGATGGCCATGTTGTCACGAAGGAAAAGCCAGAAGTTGTGGATTCTCAAGGCGCGGTTAACACTCCGAAAAACATTACAGATATTATCGTTGAAGAAACATTACAACCATTGTATACAAACAAAACACTGGATAAGGTTTCTGAATACCGTATTGCTGATATATGCTGTGGAGCGGGCAATTTTCTTTTGTCAGCGTTTGAATATATTTGTAATTACTATATTGAGTTCTATCAGTCAAATAATCTTGAAGATGCGGTGCATCACGGCGATGTTTATCAGCTTCCGGGCAGTACCAATTATCATCTGTCTTATGAGATAAAAAGGAAAATTCTGAAAAATAATATTTTTGGTGTTGATATAGATCCTCTTGCGGTTGAAGTCTCAAAATTTAGTTTGCTTTTAAAAGTGCTTGAGGGTTCAACTTTAGAAGAACTAGAAGCATATCATCAGCATACACATAATAAAATACTTCCCAATTTGGACGAAAATATTAAAAATGGTAATAGTCTTGTGGACGGGACATATGCACAGTTAAACCGTGCTGTTTATACTGACATTTCTCTAATGAACAAAATTAAGATGTTCGACTGGCATTCGGAATTTGGCGATAGAGGATTTGATGCAATCATTGGAAATCCACCATATATTCGAGTGCAGAATATGGTGCAGTATGCCGGGGAAGAATATGAATTTTATAAGAGTCATATTTCGCAATATAGAACTGCTAAGTCTGAGACGTTGGACAAGTATTATTTGTTTATTGAAAGAAGTCTTTCTCTTTTAAATGCAGATGGAATGATAGGATATATTGTTCCACACAAATTTATGAATATTCAAGCGGGTCAAAAACTGAGAGAACTACTTTCGGAAAATGCTCACGTTGAGAAAATTGTGCATTTTGGAACATTCCAAATCTTTAAGAGTAGGACGACATATACATGCATTTTGGTGCTGGCGAAAAGACAGCAAGAAAACTTTAAAATAGCTTTTGTGAAAGATGTGAATAGGTTTTTATTTGAGCGAAGCGCAGATTATTTAGAATATCGCTCTGGGTATCTTTCGAGTCAGCCATGGGCCTTTTTACCTCAAAATGTAATAGATCATCTTAATCAAATAGAACCCAATTGTGTAAAACTTAAAAGTGTGGCAGATATATTTGTTGGGCTGCAAACAAGTGCGGATGAGATCTATATTATTTATGCCGATTCGGAGGATAATGATTTTGTTTATGCACATGATAAAAATCAGAGAGCTTTTAAAATTGAAAAGTCGATTCTTCGCAAGGGAATTTATGACGCTGAAAAAACTAAGCTGACCAGCTATGAGAAGATTAAGGCGAATTGTTACATTTTATTCCCGTATAAAATGGTTGGAGGAAAGCCTAAACTTTATACTTTAGAAGAAATGAGACGGCTTTACCCCTATGCACTGGCATATCTTCAGGAATTTCGAAACGATTTGGAACATCGAAAACTACAGAGACAAAACGAAAATAATTGGTACCAGTTTGGCAGAAGTCAAAGTATTCGGCGCTTTTTCTCAGGTGAACATCTTGTATGGCCAACAATGGCCTTAGGTCCACACTATGTTTATGACAACGATTTAATAGCGTTTACTGGTGGAGGAAATGGCCCGTTTTATGGACTAGAAATGAAACCGGCAGCACAGGAATCTATCTTTTATATTCAAGCGATTCTAAATCATTGGTTTATTGAACGCCTTGTAAAGAGCAAGGCAAGTAAATTTAGGGGAGATTATTATTCTCATGGAAAACAGTTCATTGAAACATTGCCAATTTACAAGATTGACTTTAATGATCCTACCGAGGCTGAAAAGCATCGAGAAATTGTGGAGCACGTTCAGACTATTATGACACTGAAACAACAGTTAGAGGTAGCGCCAAATGCAGCGCAGAGGGCAGTGATCGAACGCTCCATTACAGCAGTAAACAATGATTTGAACAGTGCAATTGATGAACTCTATCAGGTTCAACACCAGAATGATGAGGAATAAGCATGAAACCAATTGAAGGATACAATAAGTTGAGAGGAGGATATTACACACCTGACAAAATTTCTGAATTTATTACGGATTGGGCAGTTAAAGCCGCGGCAGACACAATTTTGGAACCTAGCTGTGGAGATGGAAGTTTTTTGAATGCAATTACACACCGCTTAAAAATACTGGGAGCGACAAGGCAAGATGTCAAGAAAAATGTTATTGGAGTTGAACTTGATAGTGTTGAGGCTGAAAAGGCTGCACAGTATGGTACAACGGTAGTATGCAAAGATTTCTTTTCGTACTTCAGGGAAGTTGTGGACGATAAGAAAAAATTTGATGCGATAGTTGGCAATCCGCCATTCATTCGGTATCAGAATTTTAATGAGGAATATCGTGAAATAGCATTTACACTAATGAACAAATATGGCTTTAAACCTAATCGGTTGACAAACATTTGGCTTCCGTTTCTACTTCTTTCGTGTAATGCTCTAAAACCGAATGGTCGACTTGGCATGGTGATTCCTGCGGAACTGTTTCAAGTGGATTATGCTGCGGAAGCACGGCAATTTCTTAGCGGCTTTTTTGATAGATTGACTATTATAACTTTCAAACAGTTGGTATTTGATGATATTCAGCAGGAAGTGGTTCTTTTACTAGGCGAACGAGGATGTGAAAAGCACAGAATACGCATCGTAGAATTGAATAATATAGAGGATTTGATTTCTCAAGGACAGAAGTGCTTGGATACTGCTGAGCAAAAGCAGTTGGATACCGGCAAAGATAAATGGGTCAAATATTATTTAACAAATGAAGAATTACAACTGCTAAAAAAACTGGATCATGATTCAAGAATCTCTAATGCCACGGATTTGTATGAAGTAAATGTAGGACTTGTAAGTGGTGAAAATGATTTTTTTATTTTGAATCGATCAGTGGTTGCAGAGCATAATTTGGAATCTACAGTTTTGCCGATTGTCAGTCGCTCCGAACAGCTTAAAGGTATTCAACTTACAGAGAAAGATTTCGATTGCCTCATCGATGCCGGAAAGAAAGTGTTTTTCTTCGCTCCGGGAAATGCAGAAGTTGATGATTTAACGAAAGAACAGAAAGAGTATATCGAATATGGCGAAGAAAATGGCTACAACAAGAATTATAAATGCCGCATCAGACCTAAATGGTATTATGTGTCATCTACATGGGATGCAGATGCTTTTCTGATTCGGCAGGCTCATCTATATCCAAGAATGATTTTGAATAAAAAGAATGCACTTGTGACAGACACTTTGCACAAGGTAAGATTCTTGCAGGGAGTTCAGGGAGAGTGTGTCGCAGCAGCATTTTTGAACACCTATACGTTTGCTTTAAGCGAAACACTTGGAAGAAGTTATGGCGGTGGTGTTCTTACGTTTGAACCCGGTGAAATGCGGAAATTTAGAATTCCGATGAGGGGGGCTGATCAGCTGGATTTGTCTAAAATTGACGGCTGGCAACGAAAAGGCGAAATCGACAAGATACTAGAATATACTGATGGTGTTTTGCTTCGTGAGGGGCTTGGACTGACTCAGTATGAGATTGCCCTATTGCATAGTATATGGAATAAGATGCGTGATAGGAGAATGGCCCGAAAAAACAGTAAAAAGTCTTGAAACAAAACATGAAAAATAACTAAAACAAGAAATGTTTAGCGATTGTAAGATTTTATAAACGAAAAGGATAAATCTTTAGATGGAGAAAATTGGCAATGCTGTTTAATGTTTATTATCTGAACTTTTCAAAAGTGTATGAAATAAAAATGATGTTAAGCAATGTCATAAAGACTGATGAATCCGTGGAAACAAATCAAGGAGACAACTTTGATGCTGCATTACAGGCAAAAATGGGAACGAAATTTTTGAAAATGTTCAGTGCGGATGTAGGAGCGGATGTCAAATCGGGATCATCTGATTCTCAAAAGGTTCTTGAAAGCTTTAAAGTGACAATGACAAAGTCACTTATCTTAAGTGAAGTAATGGAAAAATGTAAAGAAATTAAAGGAGATTTCGAACAAGTTGCAGAAGGACAACTTGTTCGAATTGACAATGTGTCGCTGTCTCTTGAGAACGAAAAAGAATTGCGTACAGTGAAAATGTTCTCAAATGGATCCTTTAAAGGAATGCGGTTACCAGAAGCAGGAGGCCTTGATGTTAACAATCTTTTTAATTCGATGTTTAAGGACTATTCCTATAAGCTTAAAGGAAAGATAAAAGATAGCAAAGATGAAATTTTAATAAAAATTCCGCTTACTTTTGAAAGTGAATTTGAAAATCTATATAATGTGGATGATTTGTTTATCGGAAGTGTATCCGTAATTGGAATATATAAGGGAAAAACGAAGATTGATGGAATAAAAAATTCATTCGAATTTTTTCAAGAGCTTGGACAGTATGCTAATTCAAATTCAGACAGTGAAATTCACGATAGCCAATATACTGCGCCTAAAACGGCGGAGTTGAAAAGCGAAAATGATGGAGTGGATTATAGCTATATTGATCTCCTTGCAATAGTACAGGTGATTAAATCTGAAGACTACGAGGAAGAAGGATGTTAAGTGAGAAAGCTGTTTTTCTATACTAAGCAGCAGTTTTTTAACTTTAAGGCAATGCAAACGGCAGCTGGCTTCAAACTTTTGAGTATGTCCCAACTGTTGTCAAACCAAAAGGTAGGGGAGCTTAACAAAAACCAAAAGTATTATGTTGATCTTTCATCTGTGATGGGGTATACAAAAACAAATGATTCACAGCAGATGCTTTTTGAACAACTTTTTGATTCTTTTGGGGAAAATATTGACTTTATCTGTGACAAAATGTATGAAGAGGATATTAAATATATTTTTCGGTATATATTTGATGATTTTTCAGATGTTGATGCTGCTTCAGAGGAGATAATAGCTGAAAAAGAAACGATAATTGAAACGCCATCCCGGAAACGAAGAATCGTTGATTTGAATGATAAAGAATTAGACGATTTCTTTAAGGTATTTGATGCAAGTTTATATGGACATGAACGCTTCAAAGAAGAGTTTAAGAAATTGGTTACCGCGTATAGAGTGTTCAATAAGATTGGCGAACACAAGATTTTGTCGCTTTTCTTAATGGGTGATTCTGGCGTTGGAAAAACAGAAGTCGCAAGGGCTATACATAAGGCGCTTGGCAGTCGCACTAAATTGGCAAAAGTTAATTTTGGAAATTACAGTAGTCACGATGCACTTAATAGTTTAATTGGAAGTCCGTTGGGGTATATAGGAAGTGATGGTGGAGAGTTGTTAAAGAGAATTCAAGAATCTGATGTGGGATTGATTCTTATAGATGAATTTGAAAAAGCAGATAGTGCAGTGTTTAACTATTTTCTTGATGTTCTCGAAAATGGAAAGGTTGTAAATTCTCAGGCGGATGAGTATGATGTTAATGGTTATATCATTGTGTTTACTTCAAATATAACCAAAGAAAATTTTCGAAGCAAAGTTTCTCCGGAGTTAAGATCGCGCTTTGACTATAAAGGAATGTTTAATCTTTTAACTGATACGGATAAGAAAAAGTATGTTCACTTTAGAGTGAATCAAATTATATCAAAATATAAAGAATTTGTATCAGAGGATATACCAGATGGACTTCATGATAGAGTTGTCTGTGAAGTTGATGTGTCGAAATATAAGAATATGAGAGACCTCAATAAAAAGATAAAGGATACCTTTGTTAAACTTATTGGTGCTTGATTCGTAGGGCGAGAAAAGGTATAATGGAGACGCTGGATGATAGGTTTACATAAAGATCCCGTTGGTTGTGTGATACTATCCTGATACTAAAAAATCAGCAAGCCACATCTAGCACAGCAATCTCATGGAAAAGTGAGCATCCAAGAATAGGGTCACTAAACAAATTTGTTTAGTGACAATCTGAACTTACCGAGCTCGAGTAATAAAAATTTGCCTTCCGATTTTTTGAATCTATCAAAAAATAGAACGGAATAACGTATAAAAACAGCCTCGCTTTCAAGATTTTTCGCTTGAAGGCGGGGCTTTTTCGCGTCCAAAGCAACAGAAAAAATAACACCCAAGGCAGGATCAAACCAGTATCACGGTTTCTTCTTCCCTGGGAAAGCCAGAGCTTCCAGCCGGCCCGAGACTTATGAAATCCTCTTGACAAAGTGGGAAGAGGCAGTATAATAAATATGAACATTGTTCATATTGAGGGTGACTACATGAATACGATCGTGACCTCCAAGGAAGAGATCTTAAAAAACAGCCGTGAGCTTATCCGGGAAAAGGGCTGGGCGGCAGTCAGCATCCGTTCTGTCGCCTCGGCATGTGGGGTCTCGGTCGGCTCGATCTACAACTATTATGACTCCAAGGCTGAGCTTATCAGCGCCACGGTCGAGAGCGTCTGGTGCGAAATTTTCCACCGCCCGCAGGACGAGGCCGTATTTCAGGACGTGCAGACCTGTGTCAAATGGATGTACGAGCGCATGGCCTACGGCTATGAGCAGTATCCCGGATTCTTCACACTGCACTCTCTCGGCTTTATGCAGGAGGACAAGGCCGATGGAAAACGGCACATGCAGCAAATCTGGCACCATATCTTAAACGGTCTGTGTACGGTGCTACAACAGGATACCAAGATCCGTCCGGACGCTTTTAATGAGCAATTCACCGTTGAAAAATTTGCCGATGTTCTGTTTTCGCTTATGCTGTCTGCCTTGCTGCGGCAGGACTACGACCCCGCCGCTGTGCTGGAGATCGTGCGCAGGACCTTATATTGACCGCATTTTCTTCCCACACTGCTGTGGGAATTTTATAATGTCCAAATTGAACACTGTTCACTCAAAGGGGATGCTCATAGGAAGGTTCATCGCAGTATCCTGTTGCTGCTTGCCTGCCTTGTGTGGAGCACTGCCAGCTTCAACATCCTGCGTTTTGGATGCAGCTATGCCAGGCAAGCCCCTGACGACCGTAAAAACTAAGGAGACCCTGCAAAAAATGCAGTGTTACAATCAATTTGATGTATCGACAAGGAGCGATCAACTATGCAAGCAATCGTAGAAACTGTTTTTGATGCGGTGTATCTGGTATCCGTCATCACCATCGGTATCTTGATGATCCGCGGCTGCAAGGGCAGCCACCAGTTCAAGCTGTTCGGTCTGATGGCTGTCGTTCTGGGTGCCGGCGACTCGTTCCATCTGATTCCCCGTGCTCTGGCTCTATGCACCACGGGTCTTGAAAACTTTACCGTTCCCCTGGGTCTGGGGAAGTGGATCACCTCTGTGACAATGACTGTCTTTTATGTGCTGCTGTACTATGTCTGGCGTGAGCGCTACCGGGTCAAGGGCAGCAATGGCCTGACTGCCGCCGTCTACGGTCTGGCTGCTGTGCGTGTTATCCTGTGCATGATGCCGCAGAACCAGTGGCTGAGCGACGGATCCCCGCTGTCCTGGGGCATTTACCGTAACATTCCTTTTGTACTGATGGGCCTGCTGATCATCGTGCTGTTCTACCGCAGCGCCAAGGAGCATAACGACTCGGCTTTCCGCTGGATGTGGCTGACCATCGTGCTGAGCTTCGGTTTCTACATTCCCGTTGTTCTTTGGGCCAATGCCATCCCCATGATCGGGATGCTGATGATCCCCAAGACCTGCGCCTATGTGTGGACCGTTCTCATCGGCTATTCTGCCATGAAGAAGGAATGTAAGTGATCTGCACACCGTACCGATAAAAAGCAGGGTTATCATTTAAAAGAGAGCCGCATCCTGAACGTCCAAGAATAGGCTTGCCTACAAACCTTCAGCGCCCTGCTTTTTGGCAGAGCGCTTTTATATTGCAAAACTTCGTACGTTCTGTTATAATCAAATCAACAACTTGCGAGCAAACGAAAAGTTGTGACGAAAGAAGGCGGGACAGATGTATTTCCAATACGGCGAAGCGGAAACGGCGTATCTGAGCGCAAGAGACGAGCGGATGGCGGCGGTCATCGCGCAGGTGGGACACATCGAGAGGGAAGTGGATACCGACCTCTTTTCGGCGGTGGTACACCACATCGTCGGCCAGCAGATCTCCACGAAAGCGCAGGCGACCATCTGGAAGCGGATGCGGGATGAGTTCGGCGTGGTGGATGCAGCTGCCGTCCTCGGAGCCGGGGTTGAGAAGCTGCAGAGCTTCGGTATGACCTTCCGAAAGGCTGAATACATTACGGACTTTGCCCGGAAAATCGAGAGCGGAGAATTTGACCTTGAGGGTATCCGGCAGAGGCCGGACGATGAGGCCATCCGGGAGCTGAGCGGCCTGAAAGGCGTCGGTGTCTGGACGGCAGAGATGATATTGCTCTTCTGTATGCAGCGGCCCGACGTGTTCAGCTACGACGACCTTGCCATCCAGCGTGGGCTGCGGATGGTGTACCACCACCGAAAAATTGACCGGAAACTGTTCGAAAAGTACCGCCGTCGGTTCAGTCCCTATTGCAGCGTGGCCAGCCTCTACCTCTGGGCGGCAGCAGGCGGCGCGGTGCCGGGCCTCAAGGACTACGCGCCGACCCAAAAGCCGAAAAGGAAGGGGTGAACCGCCATGACCTATACGATGCATTACGATTCGCCGCTGGGAAAGATACTGCTGGCAGCAGACGAAGAAGGGCTGACCGGAGTATGGTTCGAGACACAGAAGTATTTTGCGGCGAAGCTTCCTCCAGAGCATGAAGAGGGGACAACACCGGTGCTGGGAGACGCCTGCCGCTGGCTGGACGTCTATTTTTCAGGCCGGGAGCCGGACTTTACTCCGAAACTCCATCTTATCGGCTCCGATTTCCGACAGGCGGTGTGGGCGCTGCTGCTGCAGATCCCCTACGGACAGACCACGACCTACGGCGCACTGGCAAAACAGCTGGCGGAGATAAACGGCGGAAAGCGCGTCTCCGCGCAGGCCGTGGGCGGCGCGGTGGGGCATAACCCTGTTTCCATCATCGTACCCTGCCATCGGGTGGTGGGCAGCGACGGCAGCCTGACCGGCTACGCGGGCGGCATCGAAAAGAAGACACGCTTGCTGACGCTGGAAAACGCGGAGGCGGCAAATCTTTACCGATAACAAAAAGCAGGCCATCCCGGCGGGATGACCTGCTTTTGCTATCTGTATCGTTTACTTGTTCTGGATGTACTCGTCGATGGCCTTGGCGGCAGCCTTGCCTGCGCCCATGGCCTTGATGACGGTGGCGGCACCGGTGACAGCGTCACCGCCGGCGTACACGCCCTCGCGGCTGGTCTTGCCCTCGTCGCCCTCGGTGACGATGCAGCCGTGCTTGTTGGTCTCGAGGCCCGGCGTGGTGGAGCGGATGAGGGGGTTGGGGCTGGTACCCAGGCTCATGATGACGGTGTCCACGTCCATCGTGAACTCGCTGCCCTTCTTCTCGATGGGGCGGCGGCGGCCGGAAGCATCCGGCTCACCCAGTTCCATCTCGATGCAGGTGATGGCCTTGACGAAGCCGTTCTCATCGGGCAGAATCTCCACGGGGTTGCAGAGGGTCTTGAAGATAATGCCCTCTTCCTCGGCGTGCTCGACCTCTTCCTTACGGGCAGGCAGCTCAGCCATGCCGCGGCGGTAGACGATGTAGACCGTCTCAGCGCCCAGACGCAGGGCGCTGCGGGCAGCGTCCATTGCCACATTGCCGCCGCCGACGACGGCGACCTTCCTGCCGGTGCGGATGGGGGTCTTGCTGGTGGGCAGGTAAGCCTTCATCAGGTTGGAACGGGTGAGAAACTCGTTGGCGGAGTAGACGCCCTTCAGGCTCTCGCCCGGGATGCCCATGAAGCGGGGCAGGCCGGCACCGGAACCCACGAAGACGGCCTCATAACCGTACTCGCCCATCAGCTCGTCGATGGTGAGCACCTTGCCGATGACCATGTTGCACTCGAAATCGACGCCCATCTTCTTGAGGCCGTCGATCTCCTGCTGGACGATGGCCTTGGGCAGACGGAACTCGGGGATGCCGTACATCAGCACGCCGCCTGCAACGTGCAAGGCCTCGTAGACCGTGACCTTATAGCCCAGCTTGGCGAGGTCGCCTGCGGCGGTCAGGCCGGCAGGGCCTGCGCCGATGATGGCGACCTTGTGGCCGTTGGACGCAGGCACGACGGGGGCAGTGTGGACATTTTCACGGTGCCAGTCGGCCACGAAGCGCTCCAGACGGCCAATGCCGACGGGCTCGTTCTTGATGCCGCGGGTACACTTGCCCTCGCACTGGCTCTCCTGCGGGCAGACGCGGCCGCAGACGGCGGGCAGGGAAGAGGAACGATTGATGACCTGATAGGCGGCTTCGAAGTCACCCTCGGCCACATGGCCGATGAACTCGGGGATGTCGATGCCGACGGGGCAGCCGGTCTGGCAGGGCTTGTTCTTGCAGTGGATGCAGCGCTTGGCCTCGTTCACGGCCATCTCGGCGGTGTAGCCCAGAGCCACTTCCTCAAAATTCTTGTTGCGGACGTTGGGGTCCTGGGTGGGCATGGGACACTTTTTGGGGTCCATATTGAAAGCCATTTTACATTCCCTCCTGAGTCTTGAACAGATTGCAGGCCTTTTCTCGGGCCTTGGCCTCAAAGGGGCGGTACATGGTGCCGCGGGCCATTGCCTCGTCGAAATCCACGAGGTCGCCGTCGAAGTCGGGGCCGTCCACGCAGGCGAACTTGGTCTCGCCGCCCACGGTCAGGCGGCAGCCGCCGCACATGCCGGTGCCGTCGATCATGATGGGGTTCATGGAGACGATGCTCTTGAGGCCGTGCTTCTGGCAGGTCTTGACCACAAACTTCATCATGATGAGCGGACCGATGGTGATGACCAGGTCGTACTGGTTGCCGGCAGCCACCAGCTCGTCGAGGGCGGCGGTGACGACGCCCTTGGTGCCGTAGCTGCCATCGTCGGTCATGATCCGCAGCTCGTCGCTGCAGGCCTTGAACTCGTCCTCGAGGATGAGCAGGTCCTTGCTGCGGAAGCCGACCACGCTGTGGACAACGCAGCCCTGCTCGTGGAGTTCACGGGCGATGGGCAGTGCAATGGCGCAGCCCACGCCGCCGCCGACGACGCAGACCTTCTTCAGACCCTCCACCTCGGTGGCGCGGCCCAGCGGGCCGACGAAGTCGTGGACGCTCTGACCCACTTCGAGGCTGTTCAGCTCCATGGTGGTGCCGCCGACGATCTGGAAGATGATGTCCACAGTACCCTTCTCGCGGTCATAGCCTGCGACGGTGAGGGGGATGCGCTCGCTGTCTTCAAACGGGCGCACAATGATAAACTGGCCGGGCTTTGCTTTTTTGGCAATGAGCGGGGCTTCAATGACCATCTTTGTAACGGTGGGGTTCAGCGCCACCTTTTCCGTGATCTTGTACATTGCGTTTGCTCCTTATTCCTATATTCTCCCCTGCATGAAAACACGCCTGTTCCTCGGTGCAGCAGCCCGAAGCGGCAGGCGCGAAAGTTCAGCAACGATTTGACAATCTTAATTATAACGATATTAAGAAAGGAAAGCAATTAAATTTTCTTCGCGTCAGCTGCGGCAAACTTGAACGCTTCCGCAGCTTTGTACGCAGTAGGGGGACGGAAACGTCCCTTTTTTCAAAAAATGCAAATTTGCAGTTGACAAGAGGCGAAAGCTGCGGTATAATAATCGACGTCGCCGGGAACGCCCGGCGCGCCACAATGGAATCTGCGGCCGTAGCTCATCTGGTAGAGCGCCACCTTGCCAAGGTGGAGGTAGCGAGT